>Ga0209606_1000342_pt1 | contig 73341 bp, 52 predicted proteins | sample AD_UKC057_MetaG_FD_184412 | JGI IMG/M metagenome (GOLD analysis project Ga0209606, IMG submission 184412) | Active sludge microbial communities of municipal wastewater-treating anaerobic digesters from USA - AD_UKC057_MetaG (SPAdes) (version 2) | ecosystem: Engineered > Bioreactor > Anaerobic >...
GTTTCTGGGTGACAGGCTGCGGGGTCTATGGGATAAGATCATTGAGGCTACAGACGAGAAACTTGATGATACACCTACAAAATAAGATGAAGCCATGTCAGATGATCTAATGAATTTTGACCTGCCCGTTGACAGGTCATCAATAATAAAGGTCCTGGGCATTGGTGGCGGCGGAGGCAATGCTGTCAACCACATGTACCGGAAGGGCATCAAGGATGTCAACTTCATCGTTTGCAACACTGACCTTCAGGCTCTTATGAATAGCCCGGTGCCGGTCAGGGTGCAGTTGGGAGAGACCACCACCGAGGGTCTCGGTGCGGGAAGTCAGCCTGAGAGAGGTCGTGCTTCCGCCATAGAGAACATGGAAGATGTCATGAAAGCGCTTTCAGGCAACACCAAGATGGTCTTCATCACAGCAGGCATGGGAGGAGGTACCGGTACCGGGGCAACTCCCGTGATAGCACAGGCCTGCAAGGATGCAGGATTCCTCACCGTTGCCGTGGTTACCATCCCGTTCCGCTCAGAGCTGAATCAGCGTATCAAGCTGGCAATAAGCGGTATAAACGAACTGAGAGACAAGGTTGATTCGCTCATTGTAATCAATAATGAACGGTTGAGGCAGATATACGGCGATGAGGGTGTATCGGCCGCATTTGCACGGGCTGATGATGTGCTGGCGAATGCCGTGAAGGGAATAGCCGAGATAATTACCTGCACCGGTTATATAAATGTCGATTTTGCCGATGTTGACACGGTGATGCGTGACTCGGGTGTTGCGTTGATGGGAATAGGCAATGCCTCCGGCGAGGAGCGTGCCACCAGGGCTATTGAGGCTGCACTTACTTCGCCGTTGCTGAGCTCCAGTGACATCACCGGGGCACGAAGCCTGCTTCTGAACATCAAGTCGGGCACCGGAGCCAACGAGATCACCATGGATGAGCTTGGAGAGCTGACTGATTATGTATATGAGACCGTATCTGATGATGCGCTGATAATAAGAGGATTGTCAACTGATGAGGAGCTTGGTGATGCCATCAGTGTCACTGTTGTTGCAACCGGCTTCGAGGAGTGTGCTGACCTGGAGGGAGTCAAACCCAACCTCAGGAAGGAGGTTGTCAGCCTGAATTCAGCTCCGCCGCAGCCAGGCCACGCCGACGCCGCCTCTGAGAATGACGGTCAGTATATCGTGCGGTCTACCCGTGCCTCTGACAGGGCCATTCCCCCTCACAGCGCCTCCTTCAACCAGGGAGTGATTGATTTCGAGCCTGACGGTGACATTGATATTTCGCCCGCTCCTGCCCGCCCCGCCCAGCAGGCGCCTGACAGGAACGTGGGGACGCTGCGCAAGCTGAAGCACATGCAGAATGTTATCAGGAACGAAGGGCTCTCCACCCAGTCGATGAGTGACAATATCGAGGATTTCGAGGAGGTGCCGGCCTATGTGAGAAAGAAGATCACCATCCACAATGCCAGCAAGGCGGCGGGGAGCAAGGTGTCGAAGTTCACCCTTACCCTCGATGAGGATAACCAGCCTGTCATCAGGGAAAATAATGCATATCTGAATGACAATGTAGACTGATTTTGTTTTTTGCTATTATATGGTTGTTGTTCACCGGAGCCGGGCAGAGTTTTCTGACCCGGCTCCTGCTTTGTGTGCCCGGTCCCTGCTTTTTCTGACCCAGTCCCTGCTGTTTTTGCCCGGCCCCAGCAATTTTGTAAAAGCCATCTCCTTTTTCTTCATCCTTAAACTCAACTCGACTGCAATGCAACTTTTTCAGTAAATTTGCCGGTGATGCGCAGAGTGCCGCTGTATATAGCTTCTTTCCTTCTGTTCCTCCCGCTTACGCTGGCAGGACAGGAGCCTGACACCCTCAGGGCTGTCGTCAGGAGCGATACTGCAACGGTGACCCGGAGCGACACAACTGCTGTGGTGCAGCAAGATACCACTACGGTGACCCGCAGCGATACCACTACGGTGACCCGGAGCGATACAACTGCAGTGATGCAGAGTGACACGGCAGCAGTGACGCAGCGAGATACCACTGCGGTGACCCGGAGCGATACAACCCGTACTCACAAAGAGCGCGGGCTGCCGGGGGCACTTCCTGCAGAGGCCGGTGCCCGGCCCGGCATTCCTGACGCGGAAACTGGCGCGGAGATTGACACCACATTCACTACCGCCTCCCGCCAGTGGACCCTCTCATCCGACTTCACCACCGAGATACCGGTGGTGCTTGACACCGCTTTCTCGCTGTTTCACCGCTACAGGATAACAGACAGTTACTCGGATTTCAATGCCTACACCGGCAACTACGGCCTGCCCCTGTACCAGATCAATTTCTTTGACCGTGAATGGAAGCCTGACAGGTATCTCTATGCCCACTACCTGCCCTTTATGTTCACCCCGTTGAACACCCTCTTCATCAATACCCGTGTTCCCTTCACCGAGCTGAAGTGGTCAAACGGCGGGGCAAGGAGCGTGGCCGAGCAGACATTCAGGATCAGGCACTCGCAGAATGTCAACAGGAAACTCAACATCGGCCTCATTTATGATATAGTTTACAATATCGGCCAGTATAAACTGCAGAAGGCCATAGACAAGAACTTCCTGCTGCATGGCTCCTACAATTCAAATGATTATAATGCATATGCTTCCGCGGGCATCAATAACCATGAGTCAGGGGAGAGCGGCGGCATGATTTCAAAGGATGACCTTAAGCAGTATAATCCTGAGGGTGTTCCATTCCGTCTCAGTGATCTCAGCAGCGCGAAGAGCACCCTTAAGAACCGCTATCTGATGCTGGTACAGCGGTATGCCCCGGGAGGCAGGCGTGACACCGTCACCGGCGAGGTACTGAAAAGCGGTCCCATCACTTTCTCACATATCGGCATACTTGAGTGGAGCAAGAGAGGTTACATTGACAAATATCCCGCTGCTGACCTGTATGACACCATAATGATAAACAGGAGTGTCACTGCCGATTCGCTTCAGGAGCGTATTCTCTCCAATATCCTGCGTGTGGATTTCGCCGCAGGGCGAACCGACCGTTTCAGGATAGGAGCCGGTGCAGGGATAAGGAGTGAACTCCGCTCATACGGCCAGATTATGCCCGGAGATACACTTACCAGACCCGATACGGTCAGGAGAAAGATGAATTCCCTTGTCCTGACAGGAAAAGTTTTCAACAACATTGGAAGCAAGTTTGGATGGTCGGCCTCCGGTGATCTCTGGTTCCAGGGGTACCGGGCAGGTGACTTCATCGTTGACGGCCGCATATACAAGGAGTTTGAGACACGCCGGCGTGGTATGATTACCTGGGATGCAACAGGCACAATTGCCAGTTATACCCCGTCATTCTGGTACTATTCATGGGGCTCCAACAACTTCGCCTGGCAGCTTGACCATAAACGTGAGTTCAGGCTCATTGCAGGCTCATCTCTGAAGTGGCCCGATCTAAAATTTAGCCTGAAGTTCAACTATGCCATTGTTGATAACTTTATAGGTATGGGAACAGGCTCTCTCCCTTACCAGCATGAGGGAGGCCTCTCTCTTCTTGCGCTCACCGCGAAGAAGGAATTTGTAGTATGGAAGCTGCACCTTGACAATACCCTCTTACTGCAGCAGAGCACTAATACTGATGTTCTTGATCTTCCGCTAGTTACGGCACGCAGTGCCTTCTTTTTCGACCATGTTTTCAGGTTTAAATCAACCGGAGGGGAACTAAGCCTTCAACTGGGGGCAGAGGCAATGATCCATACTCTCTATGATGCAATGAGTTACATGCCTGCAACGGGCAGATATTTTAACCAGAATGACGGAAAAACGGGCAATTATCCTTTCGTAAACGCCTTTATCAATCTGAAGATAAAAAGAACCAGAATTTTCGTCATGGCTGATCATCTGAATTCGGGCCTGACCGGGTATGAATATTTCCTTGTTCCGGGTTATCCTCTGAATATCAGAATGATAAAATACGGACTGGCATGGACTTTCTATGATTAAAATTATTTTATCTTTGCGCCGTCAATAATTCCTGTTATTAGGGAATTGAATTGTCGGACTAATTGTTTAGGTATTGAGGAAGTTAATTTCGTTCTTGTTTATTGCTTTTTTGTCAGTTATCTCCTGTGAAAAGGGGAACCGAAGGGTTTATACGGAGAGAGTTCTGCCAAGGGACCTTGACGCAATACTCGCTGAAGGCAAGATCAGGGCGGTAACCAATATAAACCAGACGAGCTATTTCATCTATAATGGAGAGCCGATGGGCTTTCATTTCGAATTGCTCAAAAAGTTTGCAGATCACCTGGAACTTGAACTTGAGATAATTACGAGCAATGATATAGATGAAGCGCTTGAGTATCTCCGGTCAGGCGAGGCTGATCTCGTGGCTATCGGTCTAAGTATAAATGCAGACCGAAAGGAGATGATGCAGTTTACCGAGCCCCTGATTCAGTCGAGTCAGCTGTTGGTGCAGCGCAAACCCAACGGGTGGGAAAAGATGACAGAAGAGGCAGTCGCGGAAAAGCTGGTAAGAAACCAGCTTGATCTTGCGGGGAAAACAATCTATGTACAGAAGGGATCATCATATGCTCAGCGTCTCTATAATCTTGAGCGTGAGTCAGGTATTGACATAGGCATCATAGAGGTTCCCTATGATGCAGAGGAGCTCGCCCGCCAGGTGGGCAGGGGAGAGATAGAATACACAATATGTGACGACTACATGTCGAACATCATCGCTACTCTCTATCCCGTTCTTGACATGTCAACTCCAGTGAGCTTCCCTCTTAATATTGCGTGGAGTGTGAGGAAAGAGGGTACCGGCGCCCTTGTCGAAAAGCTTAACGGGTGGATCACCGGGTTTAAAACCACACGTGAGTATGCCAGGCTTGAGAGGAAGTATTTCAGCGGATTACAGCCCGCATCCATGGCCCTTTCGGAATATTTTGCCACCAACTCTTACGGCAAGGTGTCACCGTATGATGACATCATCAAGCATTATGCTGACACCATTGGTTGGGACTGGCGTCTTGTTGCAGCCCTGATCTACCAGGAGTCGAGGTTTAACCCGTCGGTCACTTCGCCCCGCGGGGCCTACGGCCTGATGCAGGTGATGCCTTCCACCGGGCGGCACTTCGGGTTTGACGTGAAGAGATCGGTTGAAAACAACATCCGCGCCGGCGTCAGCTATATCAGGATGCTCGACAGGTTATTCAGCCAGTGGGTGAGTGATCCCGATGAGAGGGTGAAGTTCATTCTTGCCAGTTACAATGCCGGTCATGGACATGTGATTGATGCAATCAGGCTTGCCGAGAAGAACGGGCTTGATCCGGGCAGGTGGGATGACAACGTGTCACTTTTCCTGGAGAGGAAGGCTGATCCGGCGTTTTATGCCGATCCGGTGGTGAGAAACGGCAGGCTGAAGCAGGGTGTGCAGGTCAACGCTTATGTGGCGGATATCCTGAAGCGGTACAAGCATTACCGGAACATCAAGTAGCGATACACTGCCTGACCTTTTGTCGGAGGGCTTTCGCACTAACTGCCCCCCCGCAGGAACCTATACACTGTCTGATCCCCCTACTGGGAACCTGCTCACTGATTGCCCGACCGTCCCCCTTCGGTTGGCTCCTGGCATTGCCCCCATCGCGGGAACCTTCGCACTAACTGCCCCCCCCGCAGGAACCTTTACACTGTCTGGCTCCCACGGGGAATCGCAGTCATTACTGCCCGCATAACAATACCTTATGTGCCACGCGCGACAGATTCACACAGAACAGACGGGAACAAAACATGGTTGCTAATCATACAGCAGGTATTTTTCCCTCGTGGCGCTGAACCTCTCCAGCCCCTCCTTCCATGACGCCCTTATCTCCGTGGCACTCATGCCGCTGATGATCTGCTCGCGGAGCGTGCTGCTCCCGGCCAGGGTGTCAAAATAACCGTTGAAGAAATTCTCCTTGTCAGGGTATGCCCTGTACATCTCAATTATCCAGTCAAGGTTTATCTCAGGTTTCGGCACCAGGCCGTCAGCTGTCGCATTGCGAAGGTCGATGCCATAGCAGGTCACTCCGTTATGTTTGGGATTGGAAGACCCGAATGAAGGCTGCGGGGTGAAGCTGAATCCCGTATCCGGTATCTCCGGAGCTCCAAGCACCTGGAAAGGAAAACCGGTACCCCTCCCGCATGACAGAACAGTCCCTTCCGAAAAGCAGAGTGACGGGTAGAGATAGACAGAGTTCATGTTGGGAAGGTTAGGTGACGGTATCACCGGCAGCCGGTACATCGTGGCATGGGTGTAGCCGGTACAGCTGATCACCTTCAGGTCGCACCTGATGCCTCCGGCCAGCCACCCCTCACCGTTCACCATGCCGGCATACTCGCCGAAGGTCATTCCATGCACCACCGGTATGGGATGAATTCCCACGAAAGAGCGGTAACTGGCGGTGTCAAGTATTGGTCCGTCAACATAATAACCGTTCGGGTTCGGCCTGTCAAACACCATAAACTGCTTGCCGTTTTCGGCGCATGCCTCCATAACGTAACACATGGTGGTCAGATATGTGTAAAACCTGGTTCCCACATCCTGCAGGTCAAAGAGAACAACATCTATGTCAGCGAGATCTTCCGGCACCGGTTTTTTCTTCGAGGAATAGAGGCTGATGACCGCTATGCCGGTTACCGGATCACTGCCCGAGGTGATCACTGTACCATCGTCGGCAAGGTCTCTGAAACCATGTTCCGGAGCAAAGATCAGACGGATGTCGACACCTTCGGAGAGCAGTGTGTCAACCAGGTGGGTCTTGCTGACCATCGAGGTCTGATTGGCCACCACCGCCACTCTTTTTCCCCTGAGCAGCGGCAGGTACTCGACGGTTCTTTCGGCGCCTGTCATCAGGGTGGTGTTTTCGTTTCCGGCCGAACAGGCCGTAATGACCATTGCTACAATGAGCAGCGGAGTGATAAGTTTTTTCATTTCAGTCAGGTTTCGTGTAAAGATAAGAAAAGGGGCAATAAACAGATTCTTCGCGCTTAATTCTTAATTTTGTCGCAATGTCAATCGGAACATTCATAGCCAGTCGCCTGATAAAGGACCGCAACCGTGGCACTGCCTTTTCACGGCCAATAAATGTCATAGCCATTATCGGCATCGCCCTGGGGCTGGCAGTGATGATCCTCGCAGTGTCAATCCTCACCGGCTTCAAGCAGCAGATACGCGACAAGGTGGCGGGCTTCGGGGCTCATATCCAGGTGGTTAACTTTGACGCCAATCTTTCCTACGAGACTGTGCCCATCAGCTCAAACCAGCCCTTTGTCCCGAAAATCAGGGAGCACCGTGGAATAAGGAACGTGCAGGTCTTTGCCACCAAGGCGGGAATCATCAAGACTGATGAAAACATTCAGGGAGTTGTTCTCAAGGGGATTGGCAGTGACTATGACTGGAGTTTCTTCAGGTCGAACATGGTGGAGGGAGAGACGTTAAGTGTCAGTGACACGGCACGAAGCAATGATGTGGTCATCTCGAAGAAGGTGGCTGACATGCTGGGTTTCATGCCGGGGGACTCATTTTCGATGTTTTTCGTTCAGGATCCGCCCCGGATGCGCAAGTTCACCGTTCTGGGAATCTATGAAACCAGCCTCGAGGAGTTTGACAAGACCTACCTCTTCTGCGACATCAACCACATAAGAAGCCTCAACGGCTGGAGTGATGACCAGATCAGCGGCTTTGAAATTTACATAAATGATTTCGACCAGCTTGATTACATGACCGATGTTATCCGTGATTCAATAGGTTACCGGATCAGTGAGGAAGAGGAGCAGCTCAAGGTAACCAACATCAGGGGGCGTTACCCGCAGATATTTGACTGGCTGGGATTTCAGGACACCAACGTGATAATCATCCTGGTGCTTATGATCCTTGTCGCCGGGTTCAATATGATTTCCGGCCTGCTCATTCTGATACTTGAGAAGACCAACATGATAGGTGTGCTGAAGGCTCTCGGAGCGGGCAACAAGGTTATCCGCAGGATTTTTCTTTACCAGGCCGCCTGGCTGACGGCCAAGGGCCTTTTCTGGGGTAACATAATAGGTATCGGGCTGGCGCTGCTGCAGCTCAGGACAGAAATGATCTCGCTCGATCCCTCCTCATATTATCTCAGCAGTGTTCCGATCAATCTTGACCCCGTTCATATAATCCTGCTAAACATCGGGACGATGATTGCCATTATCCTGATGCTTCTTATACCTTCTCAGCTCATTGCCCGCATTACACCTGTCAAAGCAATCCGATACAACTGATAATCAGGTTGCTGTGCACTTAATATTATTAAGCTCCTTCCATTTTAATGCAAATACCAATATTCTTCCACAAGATTTATTTTATAAATCCCCTTCTCTTGATTTCAACATAATTTTAATCGCCAGGCATTGGAACATTTAATAGCAGAAAGTTCCGCAAACTTTCTTTAAATGGACACTTCCAATATTCCGGGCTTCTGCGTAAATTGCAGATGCAATGTCTTCAGGTATGTCAATAATTGATCCGCGGAAGAACTACGAAGAGACCCGTGAGGAGATCGGGTATGTTGTCCGTAAAAAGGCGACGCTTAATGATTATAAGCGGATTGGTTTTAAGTCGGGCCTCGAGGTGCACCAGCAACTGCTGACCAGAAACAAGCTCTTTTGTCGTTGTCCGGCCGGTATTTACCATGATGACAATGATTTTGACGCGGAGGTGATCCGTCACATGAGACCGACTCTCAGTGAGATGGGAGTCTATGACGGCACTGCGCTCATGGAGTTCAGAACCAGGAAGGAGATCACCTACCGTATTAACAATGAAACGGCCTGCACATACGAGATAGATGACACTCCTCCTTTCCCTGTTGACCGTGATGCGCTGGAGATTGCCATAAGCATTGCACTGGCTGCCAGGATGAACATCGTGGGTGAGGTGCATATCACCCGTAAACAGTATCTTGACGGAAGCATTCCCGCCGGATTCCAGCGCTCCGCCATCATCAGCATGAATGGAGAGCTTCAGCTGAAAAGCAGGAAGGTGAGGCTCATCCAGCTCAGCCTGGAGGAGGACGCGTGCCGCGAAGTGTCAGACATAGGCCACAAACGGATATTCAAGACTGACCGCCTGGGCATGCCGCTGATAGAGATCGTGACCTGTCCTGACTGCCTCACCCCTGATGAGCTGGCCGAGGCGGCCGAATATATCAGATTCCTTAACCGCAGTACAGGCAAGGTGAGAACGGGAATGGGCGCTGCGCGCGAAGACGTGAACGTCAGCTGCGAGGGCGGAAACCGGGTGGAGATCAAGGGGGTGGCACATATCAGATGGATTCCGGAGCTGTCACACAACGAAGCATTCAGACAGTACTCGCTGCTTAACATCCGCTCGAAGCTGCTGAAGAGAATAAAGGACCCGGCTGCATGGTCAGTCAAAACAAAGGAGATCACAGAAAGGGATCAGGAGTTTCATTTCGCACCGGTCAGGTCGGCCATCGACCGCGGAGAGAGAGTCATTGCCATGAACCTGCCCGGCTGCAGGGGTATACTCTCGCATTTTACCCAGCCCGGAAAAATCTTCGCAGATGAGATCAGTGACAGGCTCAAGGTGATAGCCTGCATCGAGAAGCCCAACATGACCCATTCGGAGGAGACCTCCGGGGGCAACTTCAACAACCTCTTCCCGGAGCTGGCAATATGGCTTTCGGCCGATGCCGGTGATGCCCAGATAATAATATGGGGCCCTGACGAAGATATCCCCACTGCCATTGAAACAGTTGAGGAGCGGATACGCCTGGCCTTCGGGGGAGTGCCAAATGAAACCCGCAAGGCGTTTAAAGATGGCACAACAATGTTTGAGAGGGTGCTTCCCGGTCGTGACCGCATGTATCCTGACACCGATTCACAGCCCATAGCTGTCACGACGGAGATGCTGGAGAAGCTCAGCAGAAACATACCGGTTGAAATTTCAGAACGGTTCATCCAGATGAAGGAGTGGAACCTTCCCGAAGACACCTGGCATTACCTGCTGAGCAAGAACCTGGTGGTACTGATTGAGCGGATCAGCAATGATTTCGGCTTTGATCCGAAGGAGATCGGCATACTGACAGGCCACCGTTTCCGCAGTCTCGAAGGGCGGGGCAGGGTGGCGGCAGGATTCAGCTATGAAAGACTATATGACCTCTTTGCCTTCCTTAAGAATGAGAAGCTTCTCACGCCGGTGGCGCGAATAATGCTTCCTGCAGCAGTTGCAGTGGCATCTCCTGATTTCAGGAGTATACTGGCAGGAACCGGGCTCAGACGTGCCACGATGAATGAAATCAGGGAGGAGGCAAAAGAACTCTCCGCACGGTTCCCGGAAATATGCCATAACCGCAATATGGCCGGGATGGAAGAGTGGATAATGGGACAATTGCATTTGAAAGCGCTCGGAACCGTGAAATTGTCGGAAGTGAGAAATATGGTGACAGAATTACTTGAGGCCGGAGATTGAGTGTTATGACTGAAGATTTTTTCCAGGGATACAAAGGCAGGGCGCTTGAGGTGCTGAAGAAGTTCAATGTCCGTGTCTGGGGTCAGGCTGATATAGAGACTGACAGGGGGCTGTTTAAAGGGACCGTCCTGCCGCGTTCAGAGAATAATGACGATCTCCACATCGTGATCAAGATAGAGTCAGGGTATAATATCGGCATTGATATTGCCACCATAATCAGCATGACGGAGACCGGTTACAACAAGGCCAATTATAAGATCCCCGAGAAGGAATTTCCCTATTCTGATGACAAACCCAATGTCAAATTGTTTGGTACGGGGGGAACCATTGCCTCGAGGCTTGATTACCGCACCGGTGCAGTTATTCCGGCGTTTTCTCCCGGTGAGCTGTACGGTGCCGTGCCCGAGCTGGCCGATATATGCAATATACGCACGGAGAAGCTCTTTGCCATATTCAGCGAGAACATGGGCCCCGACCAGTACAAGTTGCTTGCCAGGGCCATAGGCGACGAGATCGCAAAAGGAATTGACGGCATCATGATCGGTCATGGAACTGATACACTGCATCATACGGCTGCAGCGCTCTCGTTCATGGTACAGGACTCTCCCGTGCCGATAGTGCTCGTCGGATCGCAGAGGTCATCTGACCGGCCGTCGTCAGACGCTGCCCTGAACCTGATACATGCCTCCACGGCTGCCGGGCATGGTGACATCGCGGAAGTGATGGTCTGCATGTTCGGTCCTACAAGTGATGAGTACGGTTTCCTGCACCGCGGCACAAGGGTACGGAAAATGCACAGCTCATACAGGTCCACTTTCCGGACAATAGGTGACATACCAGTGGCAACGGTAAGGAGGGGTGAGGTGAAGCCCATTCAGAAGGTATATAACCCGCGGCGCAATGACCGCAATGTGAAGATCATGCCATATTTCAATGAGAATGTGACCATGGTTTATTTTTATCCGCATATGAAGGCGGATATGATCCATTCACTCATTGACAATGGTTACAAGGGGATTGTCATAGTGGGAACCGGGCTCGGACATGTGAACAGAGAACTCTACCCGGCTCTGGAGAGAGCCCGGCGGGAGAATGTTGCGGTATACATGACGCTGCAGACTATCTGGGGTTATGTTCACATGTTTGTATATGAGACCGGTCGTGACATGATGGCGAAGGGTGTGATACCGCTGGGCAACATGCTGCCCGAGGTTGCATGGGTGAAGCTGGGCTGGGCGCTGGGTCAGACCGATGACCTGGAGGAGGTGAAGCGGATCATGCTCACCCCCATCAATGACGAGATCACTGAACGGGAGCCGTATAACGGTTACCTGGTGTACCAGGGCGGGGTTCCGGAGGTGGAGGAATTCATCAGGCGGGTACACAAGTAGAGCAGGCAGAAGAGAGTGCCGCCAGGCAGCAGGCAATGGTTTTCTGCGTTGAAAGAGTAATATGACATCATGTTGACCCGGAAGTGCCTGCCGGGTGCAGGCTTCAAATAATCAATCGACCCTTCCGGGGTACACCTTCAGCGCCTCGGCCAGCGTTTCCATGGCGTTGCGCAGGTCATCAATCTTCAGGACGTATGCAACACGCAACTCGTTCTTGCCGGCGCCGGGGGTGAAGTAAAATCCTGTTGCGGGGGCTACCATGACTGTCTGATTCTTGTAGTTGAAATCTTCGAGCAGCCACTGTGCAAAACGGTCCGCGTCATCTATCGGCAGCTTCACCACCGTGTAGAATGCACCGCGGGGAAGCGGACAGTAGACACCCGGCATCTGGTTTAGTGCATTCACCATGAAATCACGGCGGGCAATATACTCATCGTAAACCTCCCTGAAATACTCTTTGGGCGTGTCAAGGGCAGCCTCAGCCGCCAGCTGACCCAGCTCGGGCGGGCAGAGTCTTGCCTGGGCAAACTTGAGTGCTGCAGCAAGGATCTCCTTATTGTGAGTGATCAGGGCTCCGATACGTACCCCGCACATGCTGTATCTCTTTGAAACTGAGTCAAGCAGCACAGCGTTGTCTCTTATACCTTCCAGTTGCATTACCGAGAAGTGTTCTGCACCGTAACAGAACTCCCTGTAAACTTCGTCAGAGAAGAGAAAAAGCTTATGCTTCTTCACTATTTCGCCCAGTTTCATCAGCTCTTCCTTCGAATAGAGAGCGCCGGTGGGGTTGTTCGGGTTGCAAATCAGTATTGCCTTCGTCTTTGGGGTTATCTTCTTCTCAATCTCATCAATTGAAGGCAGTGCAAAATCGTCCTTAATGAATGACCTGACCGGTACAATCTTAACGCCGGCAGTGATGGCGAAACCGTTGTAGTTGGCATAGAATGGTTCGAAGGTGATCACCTCTTCGCCCGGGTTGAGACATGTCATGAACGCGAAGAGGACAGCCTCGGAGCCGCCCGTGGTAACAATGATCTCAGTATGGTCAATGTCAATGCCGATCTTCCTGTAACTTTCAGCCAGTTTACGGCGGTATGACTCGTTCCCGGCGGAATGGGTGTACTCAATGACCTTCAGGTCCATATTCTTCACAGCATTGAGAGCAATCTCCGGGGTGTGTATGTCAGGCTGCCCTATGTTGAGGTGGTAGACCTTTACTCCCCTGCGTTTTGCTGCCTCGGCGTATGGTACAAGCTTGCGGATGGGTGATGCCGGCATCATCCCGGCCTTTTCTGAAATCTTTGGCATGACTGTAAATTTATAAAGCACTGATAACTTAGCGTTCCAAATGTATTCAAATTCAGATAACATGAAAATGATTTTACGCATAAGCCCGGCCTCTTTTTACATAATGGCTGCAAATTGTTAAATTTGTGCCCTTAAACATTGAATTACCAGCCAATAAACAGAAGTTTGCCACATTACATCGAACAAATATCAAATATCAAATCCCATGACTGATATTCCTTCAAAATATGATCCGGCTTCCACAGAGGGGAAATGGTACAGTTACTGGTTGGAAAAGGGGTTTTTCCGCAGCAGGCCTGACAACCGCAAACCTTACACCATTATCATTCCTCCTCCGAATGTAACCGGGGTGCTTCACATGGGGCACATACTCAACAATACAACCCAGGATGTGCTTGTCAGGCGTGCGCGTATGCTTGGTTTCAACGCCTGCTGGGTGCCGGGCACCGATCATGCCAGCATAGCTACCGAGGCCAAGGTTGTTGCCAAGCTGCAAAGTGAGGGAATAGAGAAGAGATCACTTTCACGTGAGCAGTTTATTGATCACGCCTGGGAGTGGACACACAGGCACGGAGGCATCATCCTTGAGCAGCTGAAGAGACTCGGGGCATCATGTGACTGGGACCGCACCCTGTTCACCATGGATGAACCCCGTTACAAATCAGTGATAAAGGTCTTTGTTGATCTTTATGAAAAGGGGTTGATCTACCGCGGAGTACGAATGGTCAACTGGGATCCGCAGGCGCTCACGGCTGTCTCTGATGAAGAGGTTATCCACACTGAAGAGAAGTCGAAACTCTATTATGTGCGTTACAAAATAGTTGGTGAGGACAATTATATCATGGTGGCAACCACCAGGCCGGAGACCATCCTTGGTGATACGGCTGTATGCGCCAACCCGAATGATGAACGTTATGCAGGCATGAAGGGGAAGAAGGTCATTGTACCCATGGCCAACCGCGAGGTTCCTTTCATATTCGATGAGTATGTTGACATGGAGTTCGGGACAGGGTGCCTGAAGATTACCCCGGCTCATGACATAAACGACTATGAGATCGGCCTGAAGTATAACCTGGAGAATATTGACATTTTCAATGATGACGGTACCATCTCGGAAGCGGCAGGCATGTTCACGGGCAAAGACCGTTTCGAAGCCCGCGTCCTTGCTGAAGAGGAACTTCGCCGTACAGGCGCTCTTGTAAAAGTTGAGGATTACATGAATAAAATAGGCAGGTCAGAGCGCACTCATGCGGTTATTGAACCAAAGCTCTCACTGCAGTGGTTCCTGAAGATGAAGGATGTCTCCAAGCCTGCCCTTGATGCGGTGATGGATGATACTGTCAGGCTCTACCCTGACAAGTTCAGGAATGTTTACAGGCACTGGATGGAGAATGTGCATGACTGGTGCATCAGCAGGCAACTGTGGTGGGGTCACCGGATTCCGGCATGGTATTATAACAGCAATGAGTTTGTTGTTGCCGTGAATGAGGATGAGGCCCTGGAAAAGGCCCGCCGCGTCACCGGCAGGGCAGACCTGACCCTGAATGACCTTCACCAGGATGAAGATGTGCTTGATACGTGGTTCTCTTCATGGCTATGGCCCATAACCTGCTTTGACGGCATTAACCACCCTGATAACGAAGACATTAAATATTACTACCCCTCAAATGTCCTGGTTACCGCTCCGGAGATTCTCTTTTTCTGGGTTGCCAGGATGATCATTGCCGGATATGAATACCGGGGCCGTGAGCCATTCGGCGATGTATACCTTACAGGGCTGGTGCGCGACAAGCAGAAGCGCAAGATGTCGAAATCACTCGGCAACTCTCCTGACCCGATAGAGCTTATGGAGAAATACGGTGCTGATGGTGTAAGGGTGGGTATGCTCCTCTGTTCCCCTGCGGGGAATGACCTTCTGTATGATGACAGCCTTCCGGAGCAGGGGCGCAACTTCGCCAACAAGATATGGAATGCCTTCCGGCTTGTGATGAAAATGAGTACTGATGAGATGCTTGAACAGCCGGCGGCATCGAAGGCGGCTGTCGCTTGGATGCGCAATACCATAGACAAGACCCTTGCGGATATAGAGGACAGCTTTGTGCGCTACCGCATCTCCGATGCGCTGATGCAGGCCTACAAACTCTTCTGGGATGATTTCTCCGGCTGGTATCTTGAGATCATCAAGCCCGCCTTCGGCAAGCCCATTGACGGTGTGACTCACCGTGAGACACTGGAGATGTTCGGTGACCTGATAAAGATTCTGCATCCCTTCATGCCCTTTATCACCGAGGAGATATGGCAGAGGCTGGCTGACAGGCCTGAAGGAAGCAGCATCATGGTTGAAGATATGCCCCTTCCCGCACCTTACGAGGCCGGAATGCTGACGCGTTTTGACACGGTGCGCGAGATAGTCAGCGCCGTGCGCACGGTAAGGAAGGAAAAGAATCTCCCGTTGCGCGAACCCCTTGTTCTATGCGCCTCTCCCGGTGCAACCGGAAATGAGTTTGATCCGGTCTTAATCCGCATGTGCAACCTCTCTGAGATCAGGGTTACCGAAGAGAAGGTTGAGGGAGCAGCTTCGTTCAGGATTGGTACATCCGAATTCTTTGTCCCCCTGAGTAAGGGTATTGATAATGAAGATGAGATCCGCAAGCTGGAAGATGAACTGGTCTATCAGGAGGGGTTCCTGGCCTCTGTTCTCAAGAAGCTTTCAAATGAGAAGTTTATTTCCAAGGCTCCTCAGAAAGTACTTGATAATGAGCGGAAGAAAGAGGCTGACTCACGGGCACGGATAGCTACAATAAAGGAGAGCCTGGCCCACCTGAAGAAATAGCACTGTTATTTAATGTCTGGTAATTGTGTAGTTGCCGTTATCCAGCTGTTCCGGACGCCATCCGTCGTTTAGTACCAGGTGCCACCCTTCACCGGATATATGGTTTCTTTCAACCAGCAGGTTCTTTGCGCTCACTCTGAGAGTGCGCAGGTCATTTGTGATAAGCGCACTTCCCTTGTCAACTGCCAGCCTCCCCCAGTTGTCTGACACACGGAGTTTCTTATACATGGTGCCCAGCGTATCGAGGTAGTCTATATCCTCCGGCTCGAAGCTGAAGTTGGGGCTCTCCATAGATATTGTCAGCACCGGCTTTTCATAGAATGTTGCCACAATCCGGCGGGTGTACTCATTTATCTTCGACTCGCGCTGGCTCTCTTCAGCACGGATAGCCTGGATATCATAGTTAAATGCAAGTGATCCTGCCACGTCGCGGCAGACAGCAGGCAGCGTAACTCCGTATGCGTCGAGCACGGCTTTGCCCAGGTCATAGTCCTGGGTCTGTATCTGTTTAAAATCGAAATCCTTGTCATTCAGCAGTACGGCATAAAGTGCTCCGTTAACGAATCCGTAGCCAAAAGCATATGATCTGTTCTGGTAGACCCTGTCAAGGTATTCGAGTATCCTTGTTCTGATCTCTTCGGGGCCCGAGGTGCACAGCTTTACATATGTATATGTGGTCAGTCCTTCAAAGTTCTCGAACTTATTTTCATCTGTTATTGCTGAGGGAAAGAGTTCGCGTCTCGCTCCGCGGAAGACCAGGGCATCACGGATAGCCTGGTCACGTTTCTCGCCTGAAGAGGTGATTGCGTTTGTAAGTGCTTTCCATTCAAGCTTGAGGTAAAGCCTGGCGTTTTTCTCGTTGAGGTGCCTGGTGCTGAAGGTGGAAGGCTTCAGGCCATGTCTGTCCTGGTAGCAGTGGAAGAGGCTGTGGATGGTCCGGGTGACCATGCGGTACCTGTCATCCTTTTCGGGAAGGGGTACCATTGCATATTTCACACCGCCAAACTCTATGACATTGTTTGCAATAATTCTCTCTTTCGGGAGGACTCCGGTGTAAACTCCGTCTCTCTCTCTGAGCAGGCCTTCCTTATCGGGAAAGTTGGCGTAGAGGGTCCTGCTTTGGCCATCGACATACATCACTGGTCCGAAAAGGTTTTCACCCCACAGCTTCCCATTGTCACTGTTGCAGATCTCCTCAACGGCGCTGAAATACTTCTTTGCCATGTCGGCATTGAACCAGAAAGTGTTCTCCTTATGCTGGCATGCAGCAAGAATCATCAGGGCAGATATGAAAACAGCTTTCTTCATCCGTTTGGAAACTTCAGGTTCAAAAATAATAAAAATAGATTAACCCGGGCTGCGGGCATTTTTCTGCCTGGATTTATTCATGATTTTGTTTCGGGGTGGAGATCAGTTATGCACCGGAGATCACCGCGGGCAGGGCCGGTTCCGGGCTGCATATTCACCGGCGGGGAAGCGGCTGCACTAGAAAAAGTCTATTGCAGCTATAACATTAAAGCTGAGGGTGTTTTGTTTCAGGCCATCCTGAGCATAGATTCCCGAGCCATATTCAGCCCTGAATTCCAGTGAGATGCTTTGTTTAAGATTGAATTCCTTCTTCATTCCTATTCCTCCGAGGAACCCGTTTATCGTTTTGCTAACCGTCAGTGAATTGTCAGTGAACGGCCTTACAACATGCATGGAATTTTCCACTTCCCCATCCCTGGTGTATTTCCCGCCGTGGTTGACCATGGCGAAGAGACCTGCGTTGATGAAGGGTTTGTAGCTTCCTTCCAGGAATGTAAGCCTTAGTGACAGAGGTATTTTTATACCGGTATAACTCAAAGTGATATCGCTTCTTGTTGTGACAGAAGACTGAACAGTCTCGGAGTACATGTAGATATTTGTACTGAAGACCATCACTTCAAGGTTCAGTGACAGGAAGTCTCTATTTCTGCTCAGAGGCCGGTTGAAGAAGGCGCCTGCCACCGGAATCACTTCGAAAAAATCCATCTCAGGCACGAATAAGTTCCTTGCTGCCACCACTTTCCGCGCATCATATCTTGAGGCATTCATTCCGGCAAGGAATCCGTAATTGCTCACCAGTAATCCGAGGTTACGCATCTCTTCATGAACGCCTCCGGGGTTTTTCATCGCAAGCATTGTGGCATCAGTACCCTGGCTTTTGTTGTATGCTGCAATAACCTCTGCCATTTTTTCCGGAGAGAGAGGGAGGTCTGAGGGCACGGTGAAATTATCACCCGGGTCAGGAAGCTTTTCCAGAAGGTCCCTGTAGCCTTTAAAACTGACTCTCTTTCCATCCAGAATAGTGCTGCCTGATCCGTTATCAAGGGGTATCAGGTCAATCCCTTCCCCGTCGAGATACATTTTTTTCCCGTCATATAGCAGGTCAACCTTGCCGTCAACAAGGCATGCCATGAAGAACCCGCGTTTACCTGACATGACTGACTTGTACCTCATTCCGTAGGTAAACCCGAATGCCCTTATTTCCTCCGGCTTGAAAGAATATACGGCGGAAATGTCAAACCACCGGAAGAGGCATTCTTCCACGGAATAGCCTTTTGAGATGTTGGCCACCTGGCCATAGGTATAGCTGCCATCATTTTTAATGATATAGCCGTTCAGAAATTCTTTCTGGGAGGAGACAAAACCTGTGAAGAAAATTGTCATCACGGCTGTCAGCAGATATCTTTTCATTGTCTTGCAGGAATGAACAGTACTAACTTAAGAAAATAAATCGTAATCAGGAGTGTAAATGCTAAATTTTGTTTAAAAATTATGCTCCGTTGAATTGAATTTTTCAGTAGATTTACCAATGTCTGGTAATTAAAGACTAATGTCATCAGGGATGCATACCTTCAGGAGCTCTCTTCTATCTACAGTCATAGCCTGTATGTCAGCGCTGACATTGTTTCTCAGCGGTTGCGAAGATGAGCGTGTACCGCGTGAGTATCCCCGGGTAAGGACCCTCGAGGTTACGGGCATCACAGAGGAGGGTGCGCTCTTCTCCGCAGAAATTTATGACGCCGGTAATGTAGAGATTACCGAGCACGGATTTACCTGGTCATTTACTGAACCATCTGTCAGTTCCGATGAGCGGATATACCTCGGTGGTTTCAGTGGCACAGGCAGGTTTGAGGCTGAGATAAGTACTGCACTGGCCGAAGGCGTTACCTACGAGGTATGTGCTTTTGTCAAAGCTGGTGAGTATACTGTATATGGTGAAAAAATCAAATTCATCAGTCTGGGAAGCAAGGCACCGGTAGTGACAGGTTTCAGCCCGCTCTCCGCCGGCTGGGGAGATACGATAACAGTTACCGGAGAGAAGTTCAGTCACAGGAACATTACGAACAGAATTTACATTGACGAGAAGGCATGTAATCCATTTTATTCCAGCGATACACTGCTGAGGTTTGTACTTCCGATTGAGGTTGAAAAAACCAGTAACAGTTTATCAGTCAGCATTATGGGGAATATCGCCACTGCAAATGAAAAGCTTTTGCTGATTACTCCTGAATTTTATGATTACTCCCCGTATGAGGTGCTGTGGGGTGATACTGTTACCTTCACGGGTCATCACCTGGGGTTGATTGGCTACTATCCTGGGGACGGCATGTTGCTGAACGGCCTTATCAGGAGTGGGGTTGCATGCAGGAGTCCTGGAGAGGTCTCTTTTGTGATCCCGGGCCAGCTCGAAGAAGTCTCGTCAACAGTGTCAATTAACTATGGGCCATTCAGTTATACCTTCCCCCGGAGCCTTACTCTCCTTCCTCCTGTGGCTGACTCAATAAGACCGGCTGAAGGTACCTGGGGCACAACAGTGATCCTTTACGGGAGATTCAACATGGTCATGGAACGAAACAAAATCATGTTTGGTGACAAACTGGCCCGGATTATTTCCGTGGCATGTGATTCAGCCATTGTCAAGGTTCCTGATGACCTCCTGGAGTACGTCTCAAAGGTAAGTTATCAGTCAGCGCCCTTTCCCGCCAGTGAATTTCCAGGCAGTTTTTATCTTAAAAGACCCGAAATAACCGGATTCTCTCCGGCAGAGGGGTATGTGGGAGAACGTGTCACCATCAGGGGACGCTATTTCAGTAAGAATGCCGCTACTGTTCATATAGGAGGCGGACAGGCCATTGTCAGATCCGCCAATGATTCAGTCATAGTCTGTTATGTGCCGGGAGACGCTTATGGCGAGTGTGATGTGACAGTCACCCAGATGGATTATTCTGTCACTGCTCCGGGGAAGTTTAATTCGACAAACCATGTCATCACCGGTATTGATCCGCCGCTGCCGGCTTTTGGCGAAACCGTGACTGTAAGGGGGACTAACTTCAGGCCAGGAACGCTTATATACATAGGGCCTTACCAGATCATGACTTTATCGCAGACAGAAAATGAAATAAAATTCGTTGTACCAGAATGGTTGCCTTATCAGGCAGGGAGTCTGATCGCCAAATACATAAATCCTAATTCTGGTTACAATCCAGAGTCTTCCTTTACTTATCCGGGACAGTTCCCGGTGAAGGATTTCACGGTGACCGGAGTGACGCCTGTATCCGGAGAGGCGGGAGATATCCTTACAATCTCAGGGAGTGATTTCGGCACTCCCTATATTACCTTCGGATCCGTGCAGGGAGAGGTACTTGAGTCAACTTCGTCATCCATAACAGTCAGGGTGCCACCGCTCTCTGCCGGCGAACATACCATCAATGTCACTATCGGCGACAGAACACATGCCTGTCCGGTGAAGTACACGCACAGCAGTGCCTGGATGCAGCTGGCAGACCTTCCGTTCCTGTATGACTATGGCTGTACTTTTGATTTAGGCGAGGAAGCCTATGTTATTACCGGTGGCAAGACAGACACCTATGATAAGGAGGTATATCGTTTTGAGACTTCAACAAAAGGATTCACAAGAATGGCCGGAACCTTCCGGTCCGGTATCCTTAATCCTATCTCCTGCACTCTCGGAGGGAAAGGCTATATGATAGGGCAGAAGAGCACCAGCTGGACCGGGATCGGGTTTGAGCTGTTCGATCCTGATAATATGACGGTCAGCAAACTGCCTGACTATCCCGGAAGCCTTAATACAAATCCTTGTATTATTGCGGATGATTCAGTGATTTATGCCGGTTGTGGCAAAATCGCCATTCCCAACTACTTTACATGGTACAAGGACTTCTGGAAATACAGCCCCGCGACAGGCAAATGGACGCGCCTGGCTGACTGTCCGTATAATGTCTCCTTCTCAAACCAGGTTTACATTGATGGGAGACTGATTTTCCTTGGGAATTCACATGATACTGGTGGCACGAGATACCTGCTTGAATATCAGCCGTTGACAGACACATGGAAGGAGACCGTCATGGATGAAAATGAGTTTGATTACTGGCTTTTGCTGGGATCCAGGCTCGGTGCAAGGGTAAGTGTGGTAAACGGTGGCAAATGGTATGTCGGTTTCGGTGACTTGTATCAGACGCATGAGGGTTATGGATACACTAACCCGGATATAAATAACCGTTTCTATGTTTTTGATCCGGTTGATGACAGCTGGGGAACCATCAGCAATGTTGTAGCACCACCAAGGACTTTTGCTCTGGCGTTTTCAACAGGGGGCAAAATATATATCGGAGGCCATCAGATTTATAAATGGTATGACTTCTGGGAATATGATCCCATGCTTGATCATTAGAGAAATGAGATGATCAGAGATATTCTGAAATATACATTATTGGCCCTGGCTCTTCTTTTTGCCGGCTGTGAAGATGAGCGAGTGCCGCGTGATTACCCGCGCGTCAGGACCCTCGAGGTTACAAACATCACCGGGGAGGGTGCGCTCTTCTCCGCAGAGGTTTATGACGCCGGGAATGTAGAAATCACCGGGCACGGATTTACCTGGTCACGTGAAAAGCCGGAGATCAACTTGAATGACAGGGTAAATCTTGGCCCATTTTCAGGCATCGGGCACTATTCTTCCAGGATAACAACTGCTCTGGAACCGGGGGTAAAATACAAGGTGGCTGCCTTCATCAGGGCCGGCAACTATACAGTTTACGGGAACACAGTTGAATTCGAGAGCCTGGGCAGCCTGGGTCCGGTAATAACCGGCATTACCCCGGAAAGGGCACTTTGCGGTGATACTATCCTTATCAGGGGAAAAAACTTCAGCTGGGTTGGTCACAATAACAAAGTATTCTTCAATGAAACAGCTGCAAAAGTATGCAATGAGGTTACCGATACAACGCTTCTCGCGGTTGTGCCCTTTTCACTGACAGTGCCAGAACAGACAGTCAGCGTGGAGGTTACCGGCAACCGGACTGTTTATACCGGCAGCAAACTCATTGTGGATCTTCCGCAGATTGAGTCAATTATACCTTCCCAGGCCCGGTGGGGTGATACAATTACAATGAGTTTCCGATATCTAAAGAAATCAGATAACATCAGGTTTTTCATTGACCAGACCCAACTGGTTTTAACGGAGGCGTACGATGGTGAAACAGCCAGGGCAATAGTACCTTTTGAAGCTGTTCAACCCCGGATAGATCTGTCTGTTTCAGTCAGTGGAACCAGGCTTGTATTTTTCGGGAGTTTCACTCTTCTTCCTCCAATAATCACCAGTATTTATCCTGTTATGGCATCGTGGTCTGATACTGTTACACTTTATGGGGTTTTCAATGCAAATCAGGCTGCAACCCAGGTTCTGTTTGATGAAAGGGCTGCAAATATTGTTTCTGTTGCAAGGGATTCAATAAAGGTTATAGTACCCAATGACCTTTTGGGTACAACGGCAGTATTGACATATAAATACGGTGATTTCACCTGCAGCTCTACCCAAATGTTTTCTTTGTTACCTCCCGTTATTGAAACTGTCAGCCCGATGAGTGATTATACCGGAGGAATAGTCACCATCACAGGTAAATACTTCAAAAATTATTATACAACTGTAAAGTTCAACGATATTTTGTCAAGCGTTATCAGTGTGACAGGTACAAGCATTCAGTGTTATGCCCCCGGCAATTTCTGCGGGCCTTCAGAGATAAGCGTTACGGTATGCGGGCAAACAACACTATTCGGTCAGACATTTGACCTCACAAATCCCAGTGTGGTCTCTTTTTATCCCACTCATGCCTCTCCGGGTGATACAATAACAATTGAAGGCCTGAACCTGCAGAATGTAAGTCTGTTCCTGATCTCAATAAAGCCTGACAATCCGGCATACGGAGGGTATGGTTTCGAGACAGTTACAAAGGAACAGGGTCTGGCGACAGCCATTGTTCCATCCGCTGATTATACGTCAGGGCTGGTCACTGCATGGGCATGGCGTGACTGGATAGAGTCTTACCTTGCCGGTGATGAAATGTTCAGTATTGATGCTCCGGTGATAAATTCATTTTCGCCATCTTCGGGATCCGCAGGTACGGTGGTTACACTATCAGGAGAACATTTCAGCCTGGTACCTCAATATAACAGGGTCACAATAAACGATTATCCGGTTGAGATTGTCAGTTGCAGCCGGAATGAAATCAGATTTCGGATGCCAAACATGTCTGCGGGTAACTATCATATTTCGCTGTCAATATGTGGTCATCAGGTAAGTTCAGCAGGCACTTTTGAAAATATTTCTCCCTGGCGCAGGCTTCAGGACCTTCCTTTTACTAATAATTCATTCACGATGGATTTTGGTGATGAGGTGTTCGTTGCTGCACCTGTAGCCAGCTCAAATGTGACTCTTTATAAGTTTGTTCCGGAGAATTATTCCTTTGTCACTGCTGGTGAGGTACATCCTTCGCTTAGTTATTTTGGACGGACGGTTGTCAAGGGCGACAGGGCGTATATGATGGCGAATACATATTCAGAAGTCAAATTCCTTGAGTTCAACAGAAACACAATGTCCCTGAGTGTTGTTTCTGACCCTCCAGGCAAAGTCAGTACGCATACAATCCTGATGGACGGAGACTCGGTAATCTATGCCGGTGGAGGAGATTCACTTACCTACAGAGGTTATTACGTGAGTGAGTTCTGGAAGTATAACCTGTTTTCAGGAACCTGGAAAAGATTGAAGGATCTTCCGTTTTTCTGCATGACTTCCAGTGAATTCACCATAAACGGACGGAATTTTGTCATTTCAATTGACAAAAAGTTATGGGAGTATAATCCTGTAGCTGATACATGGTCACATATTTCAACATATCCCGGTACCGGCACTTATGACATGATGATTGTGGTTTGCAACGGGAGGGTCTATATTGGTCACGGAAGATACGGAAACAATCAGATATACTCTTATGATCCCCAGACCAACAGCTGGGATGAACTGTTGAATGAGTTTCCCCGATTCCGGGTAAAACCGGTTGATTTTGAGTATGGAGGCAAGATTTACTTCGGAGGCTCGGATAGGAATGACTTCTGGGAATATGATCCCATGCTTGATCATTAGAGAAATGAGATGATCAGAGATATTCTGAAATATACATTATTGGCCCTTGCTCTTCTTTTTGCCGGCTGTGAAGATGAGCGTGTGCCGCGTGATTACCCGCGCGTCAGGACCCTCGAGGTTACAGGCATCACGCCTGATGGTGCTTTGTTTGCCGGGGAAGTATATGAACCTGGCACCGGCAAAATCTCTGATCATGGTTTTGTATGCGGTATAAGCACCCCTGGTATCGATTCTGACAACAAGGTTTACCTTGACTCATTTGAGGGTCCGGGCCGGTTCGCGAAAGAGATCCCAACGACCCTGACTGAAGGTGTCACATATAAGGTTACTGCCTTCGTGAAGTCAGGTGAGTATACTGTATATGGCAACGTCATCAGGACAGGTATGCCCAACTTTAGGTTTACCCTTGGACTGATCTGCGGAAGGACCCATGAATTTGTTTATCAAACCGGAGGTTATGACATAGAGTCACCTTATTCCCTTACAGTAACGGGGTCACAATGGGAAAGCCTGCGTCGGTTACGGATCCGATGACTGCAACCAGATAATATGCTATGATCCGGTCACTGACAGCTGAACCTCACTGGAAGGAGAGATACACATGGGAAGGTATTTTCCTTTTGCTTTTGAATGGAATGGAAGTATTTATCCTGGAGGAGGTTATAGAACCGGAGAGAACCTTGGTGATATGTGGAAGTATAACCCTGCCATGGAAAATAAACAGGAAAAATGAACGTGATTGATTGTCATAAAAAGAAAATTATGAATTTACCAAAATTGCTGGCAGTGCCATTGCTTCTCCTGATTGCAAATCCTGAAACTGTCATGTCACAGATCAGGGACATCACCTTCGGAGATATACCGAGGGAAGACCTGGAGATGTCTGAATATAACCCTGACCCCTCAGCCGATGCCGTGATCCTGGAAAACTATGCAAGTACATTCATGCGGTCAGGCGAAAGGATTCAAGTGATCACTGACTGTCATGTCAGGATAAAGATCATAAACACTGACGGGCTTGATTATGCCAATGTTGAACTGCCCTACTGGAGCGGTGAAAAGATAATTGCGCTGAGGGCAGCTTCCTATAACCTGGAGGAGGGGCAGGTTGTGCAGAACATGGTTGACAAGAAGAGCTTTTACCGTGATAATGCAAGCCGTTACCGGAACATTCTCCGCTTTTCGGTTCCAAACGTAAGGCCGGGCACGGTGATTGAGTACAAGTACACTCTCGAGAGCCCTGACTATTTTTCACTCTATACCTTTAAGTTCCAGGAGGAGATACCAGTCAGGAGGTGCGTTTTCCGGGTTGAATTTCCGGGATACTTCGAATACAAGTTCGTTACAGGCGGTGATTTTAAAATCATTAACTACAAGGCTGAACAGAAAAGAGTGGTGTTCGGAAGAAGTACAATCGAAGGGTTCTCCGGCACGTGGCGGGGCAGCAATATACCCGCATACCGTAAAGAACCTTTCAGTACGGGTTCTGATGACTACTTTGCACACATCGGGTTTGAGCTTTCAAAGATCAATATTCCCGGCTACTATTTCCAGGATGTATCACCCACTTACCAGAAATTCTCCGAGAAACTCCTTGACAGGGATGATTTCGGAGGTTACATTAATAAAAGCTCTGTTGTGAATGAGAAAGTGGAGGAGCTTAAGGCGCAGGGTGGCAGCGGGACAGACCTGCTGAGGCGGATATATGCCTTCGTTTCTGACTACATGATGTGGAACGGATACAATGACTTCACGGCATCAGCATCTATGGCCAGGGTTTACAGAGAGGCCAGGGGCAATTCCGCTGATATTAACCTGATGCTGCTGGCCATGTTAAGGAAAGCAGGCATTACATCGGATCCGGTTATCCTCAGCACCAGGGAGAATGGACTAATTAATCCATACTTTGCCATAAACAGCAAATTCAATCACGTGGTTATCTTTGCTGTCGCTGACGGCAAAAGCTGGATCATTGACGCCACTGATCCGATAAGACCTTTCAACATGTTGCCGACAGAGTGCCTGAACGGCCAGGGATGGGTGGTAAACAGGCATGGGGGATCATGGGCAGATATCAACAACGGTGAGCATTATGGCGAAGATGTCAGGCTGGAGATGAATCTCGATGAGAACGGCAGCCTGACAGGCAATGCGACAACTGTTTATGAGAGCTATGATGCCTGGCTGATCAGGAAGTTATGCTACCTGCAGGGAGAAGATGCCTACCGGAATTTTGTTCAGGCCTCAAAACCAAAGTGGAAGATTTCCGGGCTCGGACTTGAAAATCTTGATGATTCCGAAAAGCCAATTATTGAAAAAACTACCATGACAATCCCTGACGCAGCCGAGAGAAGCAGCATATTCATGTACCTGAATCCTGTTGTCGATGGCCGGACAGAATCGAATGAATTCCATGCCGGGGAGCGCCTGTCGGTTATTGACTTTACCTGTCCTGATTTCTGGAAGTACAGCTGTTCCATCAAAATACCCGATGGATGGGCCGTTGTCAATCTGCCGCAATCGGTCAACCTGCGCCTTGATGGTGGTGGAGCCGTGTTCACCTACAACATCTCCGCCGAAGACGGTACAATCAGGCTTGATTCTGAAATCAGCCTCTCAACGGTCACCTTCGTCCCGGAGAGATATGAAACTATAAGGAACTTCTGGTCGTCCATTATCCGCAAACAGGCAGAGGTTGTCATACTGAAAAAAGAAATTTGATCCGGTCAATCATGAAAAGATTTATTTACACCCTGATTATAGCTTTTGTGTTGCCTTCGGCAGCATTCGCATACAAACTGTCAGTCGATTCAATTCCGCTTGAGCTAAGGGAGAATGCGGCTGCCGTAGTGAGGACCCACCAGATGGTTTACACGGTTTTGTCACCGGGAAAGGCAAAGGCAAGCCACAGGCTGGTCCTCACGCTGTTGAACGAGAGCGTTGACCACCTGCGCCTGTACGAGATAAACTATGACAAATTCAGGTCAGTGACAAGGATCAATGCAGCGGTCTATGACGCCAACGGAAAATTCATTGAGGCTATCCCCTCATCGAGGATTATGGATGTAGGAGAAGGGGGAGGTTTTATCTCCGATGCAAGGATGAAAAGGATCATCTTCCCCGTGAACAGGTATCCGTTTACCATAGAGGTGGAGTATGATGTGACAATCAATGGCTCTCTTAACCTTGAATCGTGGTCCTTTCATCCCAATCCGTATATCTCGGTGGAAGAATCATCCGTACAGTACATCATCCCAAGCCTGGTTCCGTTCCGGTACTCCGGGCACTACATGAATGCGTCATTTGACAGTATCAGGACTGCAGACAATACTATCTACACATGGGTTCAGAGGAAGATGCCCGCCATCGGGAAATGGTTTTTTTCACCGCTTATTGTTTCACGTTCGCCATTTCTCCTGGCATCAATAGAGGACTTTGAGTTCGGAGGAATAAAAGGAAGCATGCGTACATGGAAGAGCCTTGGCCAGTGGGCCTGGGAGCTCAACAAAGGGCTTGACCAGCTGGGCGAGGCAGAAAAGAAACGCGTTGCAGAACTGACCTCCGGCCTGAAGAGTGACAGGGAAAAGGCAGAAGCACTTTACCGCTATATGCAATCACGAACCCGTTATGCATCCATTCAGCTGGGAATTGGCGGTTATAAGCCTGCGCCTGCCATGGAAGTATCGGAAAAGGGATATGGCGACTGCAAGGGGCTGACCAACTATATGTACGCACTGCTCAGGGAGGCAGGAATAACATCACATTACACCTGGGTCAGAGCCGGAACAAACAAATCCATCATTCCTGCCTTTGTGTCAGACCAGTTTGACCACATCATCCTTTGTGTCCCGTTACAGGGAGACACAGTATGGCTGGAATGCACAAGCCAGACACAACCTTTCAATTTCCTCGGCAGCTTTACATGTGACAGGGATGTGCTCCTTATCACCCCCGATGGGGGGAAGATGGTGCGTACGCCACCGTTCAGCCACAGTTACAGGAAGAGTACCGGTATAATCAATGTGAACAGAAGGGAGGCATCGAAGGGATCACTGAGAATGACCTCCGGCGGGCTCGGGTTTGACAAGAACCAGATTTTCAGCGGCAAGAGTGTCATTGAGATGAAGCGGATGATAAACGAGGGAATGGCTCTGGGCACATTCAGGGCTGATACTGCTGCATACCGTGAGATAACAGAAGGGGAGCCTGTCTCGGAGCTTGACTTTGATCTCACTCTCAATGATTTTGCAGTGGTAGCCGGGACAAGGATACACTTCAATCCCTGTCTCAATGGCTTCGGGCACCAGCCCTTTGATACCGTTTCGGTCAGGATTTATGAAGTGGAGGAGCTTATAGATTCCATTGTCTACAGATTCCCGGCTGAATACAGGGCAGAACATATTCCGTCGCCTGTATCTGCAGAGGGTCCTTATGGATCATACAGATACAGTATTGAGACCCTGGACGACGGATCTCTCCTTTTCAGGAGGAAGCTGAGCCTGAACAAGGGTATTTATACCGGTGACAGGGCAAGGGAACTGTTTGTCTTCCTAAACACTGCAGCCCGGAGTGATCAGAGAAGGATATACCTGAACAGGGCGCAGTGACAGGGCTCAGAGCTATCAGGGATTGCGTTTACCGGTCAGTTCAGCTGTGAACTTCGGCCTACGGCCGGAAATCCTTTTTTCAGTGACCTGCGGACACTCAGCCATTGACTTCGGAAGGCGGGTTATGATCAGGTTCCTGCCGGCAGCCGTTCTCCGGGTTGCATGTAGCAGCCCTGATACTGACATTCAGCTCGAAGCCTACAAGCAGAGCAACTGAATTCAGGTAAAGCCAGATAAGGATAACTATCAGCGTTCCGATAGACCCGTAAAGCTTGTTGTACTGGCCGAAGTTGTTGACATAGGCTGAGAAGGCCAGTGAGGTAATGATAAACAGGCTGGTGGCGAGGATTGATCCCGGGGAGATATACCGGAAGTCCTTCCTGTGGGCAGGGACAAGATAATAGAGAGTGGAAATTGCAAAAAAGAGCATCACAATGATAAGAAGCCATTTGAAGGCCATTACAATATAGAACACCAGGTTCATCTCCAGCACCCCTATTTCAACAAGCCTGTTGACCACCACGCGGCTGAGGATTATCAGGGCGCCTGCAGCAGAGAACATGATAAGGATAAAAACGAGCAGAAAGATTGCAATCTTCCTCTGTTGTATCCATGACCGGCTGGCAAAGTCATGCACCGAAACGTTGAAGGCGTGCATCAGCGCGTGAATGCCATTGGTTGAAAAAATGATGGTTGCAATGAACATCACTATAAGCAGGGTGCCGCTTTTGTTTGTGATGACATCAATAATGGTCGTTTCGAAAAGGTTGTATGCTGTCACAGGGAGAAAGTTCTCAAACAGCTTTACAAGTTCAGCCTGAAAATTTGGAATGGGAACAAACGGTATGAGCGTGAAGAGGAAGATTGTTGCGGGGAGCAGTGCCATAAGCATGTTGAAGGCGATGGATGAGGCCCTGGTTACGAGCACTCCGCGTCCGAACAGCCCCTTGACAATAAGCTTTGCCACCAGCTCAAGCGGTGCGTTGTCAAAGCCGGGCAGAACGGCTTTCCTTATTCTGTTGGTTATTGCGATCAGCGTTTTCCTGGCGCTCATACAGGGTTATCAATAGGCTTTCAGGCTCATGTCAAGGCTTTTTATATGGTGGGTCAGAGCCCCTATTGAAATGTAATCCACGCCACACAGCGCATAATCTCTCACGTTTTCCAGGGTGATGCCTCCTGATGATTCGGTTTCAGTTCTGCCGGCAATCAGAGCCACAGCCTCCCTGGTTTCAGGAATATTGAAATTGTCAAGCATAATCCGGTCAACCCCTCCCGTTTCAAGAATTTCCGCAACCTCCCTGATGTTCCGTGCTTCCACTTCTATCTTCAGGTTGAGTCTGTTTGCTGAGAGGTACTCCTGTGTCCGCCGGATTGCTGCTGCAATACCCCCGGCATAGTCAATATGGTTATCCTTCAGCATGATCATATCATAGAGGCCCATGCGGTGGTTGACTCCTCCTCCGGTGCGCACTGCCTCCTTTTCGAGTGCGCGCATTCCCGGGGTGGTTTTGCGGGTGTCAGTGATTTTTGCATTTGTGTCACTGACTTTTTCCGTATAGAGGGCGGTGGCTGTGGCTATGCCACTCATTCTCTGCATAAAATTAAGCACCAGTCTCTCGGCGCGCAGGATAGAGTGAGCCTTGCCTGACACTGTCAGAGCTATGTCGCCGTATTGCACCCTGTCGCCGTCATGAAGAAGTATCTCCACCTGCAGTGACGGATCTGCAATGCTGAACACTTCGCGTGCAACGCGAAGCCCTGCTATGATGCCGCTTTCCTTTACTATAAGCCTTGCGCGGCCCGTGGCAGTGTCAGGGATGGATGCAAGGGAACTGTGATCTCCGTCGCCCGTGTCTTCGGCAAGGGCATTGATAATAAATGACCGTAGCTGGTTATCACTCATTGTCAGCTTCAATCCTAATCTGGTGTATCAGGGGGTTACCGTCAACTTTCTTCAGCAGGAAATAAACGCGGAACTTGCCCTTATCTGTTTCCAGGTTCGCTATTGCATACTGGGCGTCGCCCCTCGCCCCCTGGTGCCTGATGACAAATTCCCGTGAGCGGTAGCGTGTGAAAAAATCTTTCAGTATGGTTTCAGCTACACTCTTACTGTAAAAGTCCTCCTTGCCCGGCAGAACCAGCTCAACTGTCTTGTTGAGGTACTCGGAGAGCCCCGAAGCGCTTCCCGTACGGAAGGCGATTGCGATACCTGCAGGTATCCTGGGCTGATCCTGGGCAGAAAGCAGAAATGTGAAGGTGAGAAGCACACCTGCTATTGCCATAATCTTTTTATTCATTTTGTTTCCTTTATGCTTTACAAGTAAGGACAAAGCAAATTTAACCAAATATATCAAAAACCGAACCACTTTTAATTATCAGGAAGCCCTGCCCGCAATAAAGGGCTTAATTGCTATATTTGCCATACTCAACAGAAACCGGGGAGAGTAATGAAGATGGTGCTCCTGCTGACTGGAAAAACTGATCAGTCATGGATAAGAGACGGGGTGGCGGAATATGAGAAGAGAATCTCAAAGTACGCCCGTCTCGAAACAATCACTCTCCCCGATATCAGAAACCCGGGCAACCGCCCGGCAGAATGGGTAAAGGCCGCGGAGGCAGAGAAGATATTTGCACAGCTCCGGAGTGATGATCACGTGGTCCTGCTTGATGAACGCGGGAAGGGTTATTCAACGCTGGAACTTGCTGACTGGATGCGCCGGACAGTGATGCTGCCGGCAAAAAGAATCGTGTTTGTGGTGGGAGGACCCTATGGCTTCGATTCCTCGGTAACGGCAAGGGCAGATCATATGCTGTCACTCTCGAGGCTCACCTTCTCACACCAGGTGGTACGATTATTGTTCGCGGAACAACTATACAGGGTGCTTTCGGTAATTGCCGGAGACCCATATCATCATGAATAGCCTTATGGCTGAGAAACTGAAGAACATCAGGATAGTAGGAGTTGCCCTTCTCATCACTGTTGCCCTGGCAGCAGTTGCTGACCTTCTCTATTTCAGTGACCTGGAGTGGAGATACCGTACAGCACGCGCTGATGCCAGGCTCAAATCACTTGAGAATTATGCCGGGGAGTTGCTCAGGACAGCTGAAGAAATGATCTCCGAAGCGGGTGATTCTTCGGTACTGTTCCATAGTACTCTGGGCAGCGACGCCCTGAAGAAGGGGATCACCCTGCTGGTTTACCATGAGCGACGCATAGCCTACTGGTCAGACAACAGCATTGCCTTCCCGGTGATCTATGAGGAACATTTTGATGAGCATAAGCCGGTCTTCTACAGCAATGGCTGGTTCATACCGGTATACCTTGAAAACAGTGAATATGAGATGGTGGCGCTGATCAAGGTGTACAGGCAGTACCCCATCGTGAATGATATCCTTCAGACAGGCTTTCCCGAGACGTTTTCTCTTCCTGATGGGGTCAAAATCACCTTTGACCCTTCCGCCTCGGACTTCATTATATGGGGATCGGAGGAAGAATATCACTTCGGTCTTATTTTCCCCGAAACAAAGCCCAACACCATATTCCTGGCCATCCCGGCGCTGTTATGGCTTATTGTCCTTTTCCTCCTGGTAAGGCTGGTACTCCTTGTTGCCCGGCATATTGACATGAAATCCAGGACGCCATCAGGTATTGTCTTTGCATTTGCTGCGCTTCTGGCGGTATACGGAATCATTCTTCTGACGGGATTGCCGCGTTCGGTAACCTCAACCGGGCTGTTTTCACCGTTCAACTGGTCAGCCGGCAGGTTGATTCCGACTGTAGGACACGTCCTGCTTCTCGGCATACTGGTCCTTTCAGGTATCCGGTTCACATTCAGGAGCGACAGGTTCAGCAAGCCGTGGAGCGGGAAGGGTATTTGGAAATATCTGGTCCCGGGAGTGATACTGGCAATGGGATATGTCATATTCCTCCTGGTTGAGGCCCATTTCAGGGACCTGGTGGTGAATTCGGCAATCAGTTTTGAGGCATTCCGGATACTTGACATGACCTTCATGAGCCTGGCCGGCATAGTCTCTGTGATGCTGTTGCTGACCATCCCTGTGATACTTATCATGTACGCAGCCAGGATGATGCACGGATGGTCGTCGCGTGAGATTCTTGCAGTTGCCGGCGGCATCACCTTGCTGCTCCCTCTGGCATGCCTCGCCGATACCGGCTGCAATGGCTGGAGCATCCTCTGGATACTGGTGATGATCACCACAGCTTTTATATGGCAGAGGAAATCCTATTCCGGGGTATCACTCGCAATCATCTACTCGGTAATAACGGCCATGCTCTCCACCGCACTTATAATCAAATACTCAATCATCAGGGAGGAGAGAAACATGAAGGTAATGGCCGTCTCACTGGCCAGTGACAATGATATGGTGGCAGAAGGGATGATTATTGACATGTGGCCTGCCCTGGAGAGTGACACCGTGCTTGCCCGGCTGGTCAAAAAGGAATTCATCACTCCCGGCGACCTCAATTCTGTCTACAGGTATCTTGAGGATGGCTATTTCTACGGTTACTGGCAGAACTATGATATCAGCATCGTGATCTGCCGCAATGACTCACCCCTCAGCCTGGGCTCCACGGGTGCAGAGGTGGCCAACTGCTTCGACTGGTTTGACAACCGCATAATGAATGAGGGTGATACCATCACGAATACCGGCTTTTACTTCATGCGCAACCAGGCCGGAAGAGCCTGGTACTTGTCAAAGCTCCTGTATGAGATATCACCGGGAGTGACCAACGGGCTCTTCATTGAGCTGGTCAGCCATATAGAGACGTTCCTGGCAGGCTACCCTGAGTTGCTGCTCGACGGTGGTTATCAGAGATTTCCCATGCTTAAGGATATCTCGTACGCGAAATACAACAAGGGCGTGCTGGTTCTGAGGTCAGGCGAATATCCGTATGATGCCTCCATCTCCGGGGGTCAGCCGGAGAGGGAGGAGTTCAGGTTTGAGGATGGCAGGGATTACAAACACCTGTACTATACACTGGGTGACATGACCCTTGCTGTCACTGTAACCAGGGTAAAGTTCCTTGACCGGATAATCACTTTTGCCTATCTCTTCATTGCCAACCTTACCTACGTAATAATACTGCTTGTCATCTTCACTATGAAGCCTGCCGAGCTACTGAAGACGGATACTTTTCGCCGGCGTCTGCAACTGTCATTTGCAGCCGTCCTTACCATGGTCTTCATAATTGTGATTACAGGAGCACTTATATTGAGCACCAGACAGTTCCGCAGTAATCACCTAAGGATAATAAGTGAAAAAACGGCATCGCTCGCCATTGAGCTGGATCACAAGCTATCAACGGAGAAGACGCTTGACAGAGGGTGGCAAACGCCTGATTATCCCACTCTTAACCATCTGCTGGTGAAGTTCTCAAATGTCTTCTTTACTGACATTAATCTCTATTCACCTTCCGGGAGGCTCATAGCCACATCAAGGCCTGAGGTCTTTTCGCGCAAGCTTGAAGGAAGCATGATTGATCCTGTCGCTTTCGGTATGCTTACATCCGGAGGCAGGGATGAATTTATTAATACTGAGAGCATTGGAAATATGAGTTTCCTCTCAGCCTATCTTTCATTTTACAATGAGAACAACGAGCTCCTGGCCTATCTCAACATACCATATTTTGCCATGCAGAACCTCCTGACAAAGGAGACTTCGAACCTTATTGTCACACTCGTCAACTTTGCACTTCTGTTCCTGTTGATTATGATGTGGGTGGCAGTCTTTTTGAGTGAAAGGATTATCAGGCCGCTCAGTATGCTTCAGGAGGCAATGGCTTCAGTTGCCTACGGAAGGAAGAATGAACATATAAGATATGACAGTCGCGATGAGGTTGGCGAGCTTGTGAGACAATACAACCGGATGACCGATGAGCTGGAAGAGAGCGCCGGCAAGCTTGCGCGCACCGAACGTGAGATGGCCTGGCGTGAGATGGCCAGGCAGATTGCCCATGAGATCAAGAACCCTCTCACCCCGATGAAGCTCAATGTGCAGCAACTGTTAAAATCCTGGAATGACAGGGTTTCTGATTTTGAAAAGAAAATCGAGAGCTTTACAGTCAATCAGATTGAATATATTGACAACCTTTCCAATATTGCTTCAGCCTTCTCATCTTTCGCCAAGATGCCGGTGGCAGAACCTGCCGAGGTTGACGTTCTGGCCCAGCTGAACACCACTCTCGCCATGTTCGGCCATGCTGACGATACAACCATTACACTGGAAAGTGGCAACATCACCAGGGCAGTAGTGATGGCTGACAGGGAACATCTGAACAGTATCTTTTCGAACCTGCTGAAGAATGCGATACAGTCTATACCTCCCGGCAGAATGGGAGAAATCAGGATAGCACTTTCTGCTGATGACAGTCATGTGAGGGTAAGATTCATTGACAACGGCACCGGTATTCCGGATGAGCTGATTCCCAAAATGTTCACTCCTAATTTTACCACAAAATCATCAGGAATGGGGCTTGGTTTATCAATTGTAAAACGATATGTCGAGGGAGCCGGCGGAAAGATCTGGTTTACAACGGAGCAGGACAAGGGAACTGTTTTTACTGTAGAGTTTCCCCTGCTCTTTGCTGTTTAGTCTCTTTAAACACAGGGCAGCTAAAATATTCTGCGTTTTTCTCAGTTTTAATAACGTAGATTAGCAAACCAGTCCCTTAAGATGCCCCTTAGTTTCCGTAACATAGCAAGGAGTTATCTTCTGATAATTGTGCTGTTGTTAACATTTGGTTCTCTGTTGGTGTCAGGGCAGACGCCTCTCCTTACCGGTCAGATAAACCGGTATGCGAAGGTCACTGCCGTTGGTACCAGTCATGTCATTGTGGATAACGCCGGTCAGTTTGCTGCCGGTGACACCGTTATGGTGATGCAGATGAACGGGGTGGTGATCAATGCTGGTACTGACCTGGGGGGGAATTATCAGGCTGCAACAGGAGCTCCCGGAAAGTATGAGATAATAATTGTGTCATCAGTCAATACGGGCACCCGCAGGATTGATTTTTCCCGTGTGCTGATGAATACCTATGATCCTGCTGCAAGTGTACAGCTTGTTAAGGTAAGAACTTACCGTGATGCGGTTGTCAATACCCAGCTTTCATGCCAGGCATGGGATTCAGCCTCGGTCACCGGTGGGGTTCTGGTGTTCATGGTAAAGGGAGTTCTGACGCTCAACTCAAATATAAATGTTGCCGGGACCGGATTCAGGGGAGGTATCGTGTCACAGGGACTGGGCTGGTGCCAGAATGCTCATGATACTCTCAGGTATGAATCATACAACATATGGTCAGTTGTTGCAGGGTACAAAGGTGAAGGTCTTGCCATACGTACTGCCATGGGCCAGCCTCTTTATCCTTCCTTCATGAAGGGTAAGGGTGCGAATATGACCGGTGGCGGGGGTGGCAACGGACACTTCTCCGGAGGTGGAGGAGGTTCCAATTACGGTTCCGGAAGTGTCGGCGACCAGGAGATGCCTTCTGTAACCTGTGGTTTTCTCTGGACGGGAGGCCGGCCGGGATTCACGGTTGCCAGTTATTCCACACTGAATACGGGAGTTTATATGGGTGGCGGCGGCGGCGCTTCAGTTTACCTGACGACGCCTACCACCTCAGCCGGTGGAAACGGGGGAGGTATTGTGATCATACATGCTGACACCATTGTGGGTAACGGCAGAATAATCACTGCAAACGGCGCAGCGGCAAATAACAATACCGCTCTGAATGCCGGTGCCGGTGGCGGAGGTGGCGGAGGGTCGGTTATAATAAGCACCAGACATTTCCTTTCTGCGCCTGTACTCTCTGCTGACGGTGGCAGGGGAGGCAATAATGTAAACCAGAATGGCGTCGGCGGTGGTGGTGGCGGCGGACTGATCTGGACTGCCGGGACATTCCCCGGAACGGCAACGGTTGACGGCGGACAGGGTGGCATACACAGCAGCGGAGACCCTAACCGTGACGGCTTACCCGGACTTATACGAAACAACCTTAACCTGCCGCTTAACGGCTTTCTTTTCAATGAGATATATATAGCCTATAACCAGAACCAGCTTGACTCAATCTGCGAAGGGATGGTTCCCCCGAAACTTACCGGCACGATGCCGGCAGGAGGGAGTGGCACATACACATACCAGTGGCAGCGAAGCTATGACAACATTAACTGGTCAAACGTGCCCGGTACTTCCTTCGAATATACGCCTGCGGCAAGTGAATCAGCCACAGTCTGGTTCAGGAGGGTGGTCAGTGACGGCGCCGGTATCATTGACCGCAGCCTGCCTGTGCAGATTATCGTTCACCCGCGCATAACCGGAAATATCATAGGCAATGACACTACGCTATGCTACAACATGAATCCGGAGGAGCTCTATCCGCTGAATTCAGGTCCTGCAGGAGGGAATGGCATCTACTTTTACCAGTGGGAGCAGAGCGCTGACAACGTTACATGGGCCAATGCTGCCGGTGTCAGTACTGCAGCAAGGTATAACCCTCAGGCCCTGACTGCCACGATGCACTATCACAGGAGAGTCAGTTCGGGAGCCTGCGTTGATGTCAGCTCACCCGTCACAGTAACCATATTGCCTCTCATTACCAACAACAATATAACGGCTGACCAGACCATATGCGAGGGGACTCTCTTCAGCAACCTGTCAGGCAGCAACCCCGTTGGCGGAGCCGGAGCCGGCAGCTACGGATACCAGTGGATGAGCAGCACTGACAACACCAACTGGCAACCGGCACCAGGATCAGCTACCTCATCCGGTTATAACGTGACGAATGATTCACCTGGCACAACCTGGTACAGGAGGGTGGTTTACAGCGGCCCCCTTAACACATGCCAGTCGACCAGCAACAGTGTCACCCTGATCTGCCATCCGGCGATAACCAACAATACCATATCTGCTGACCAGACCATCTGTGAAGGCACTGCGCCGGCAACCATTGACGGGACCGTTCCTGCCAACGGAGCCGGAGCCGGCACTTACGGCTACCAGTGGATGAGCAGTTCCAACGGGGGATCATTCAGCAATATCAGCGGCGCTACTGCTGAAGACCTTCCCGGCACCACCCTTACCGCCGATATCTGGTACAGGCGTGTGGTGACCTCATCTGCCTGCACCAGCACCAGCAACACTGTTCACATCACGGTTGATCCGCGCATTACCGGATTTGACATAAACCTCCCGGCGAATGGGCATGATACCATTTGCACAGGAACAGCGCCGGGCCTCCTCTCGGGAACTCCAGCAGGAGGACTGGGTACATTCACATACGCATGGGCCTTGTCAACTGACAATAATTACTTCCTACCACTCCCTGAAACCGGTCAATCATACCAGCATGGCAACCTTACGGCAACAACATGGTTCCGCAGGAGTGTTTCCTCAGGTGCCTGCTCGGTGAGTTCAGTTTTCCGGATTACCGTTCTGCCACAGATAACCGGCAATGTCATCACTGCTGATCAGACGGTTTGCAACACGCATGTCCCGGCAGCCCTTACCGGCAGCACACTCTCAGGCGGTGACGGCAGGTACAGGTACCTGTGGGAAGGGAAAAAGTCTCAGTCATCTGTATGGACAGCTGCACCGGGCACCAACAATGCTGCATCCTATCAGCCCGCGATACTTGATGAAACAACGCAGTTCAGGAGGCATGTCTTCTCCGGTGAGAACAACTGTTGTGTTTCAGTATCTGCCCCGGTTACAGTGAATGTTGACATTATGCCCGTTAATATAAGTGCGGGAGCTGACCGCACACTGCTTCCCTATCAGCTGGCAGCCGTTCTGGAAGGAAGTTTTGACGGTGAGGGAACCTCATCATGGCGTTATGATGTTAGCAGCGGGAATGCAAAGCCGGTCTTTGCAACACCTCTTGAAAAGATCACCGAAGTAAGGAAACTGGAGTTCGGAGCCAACACTTTTATCTTCGCGGTCACAAACGGTGTGTGCATAGCGCCTGAGGCGACTGTGACACTTACAGTGCCTGATCTGATCATACCCCAGGGGGTAACACCAAACAATGATGGCATAAATGACTACTTCAACGTTGAGGGGCTGGAGTTTACACACAATGAGCTTGTCATTATCAACAGTGCAGGCGCTGTTGTCTACAGGGCTGATGATTACCGCAGCAATGATCCGGTTGGCGCCTGGACAGGGCTTGACCTGAACGGACGGGAGGTACCCGATGGAACCTACTATTACCTGTTGACCATAACGGGAGCGCAGGACCTGAATGTTCCTGAATACTCGGCTCATATCAGCGGATTTATCATTCTCAGGAGATAAGATGAAGAGTGGTTTATACATATCAGTTCTCCTTGCATTGGTGCTTGCGTTGCCGGTTGACGGACAGCAGGTGCCTGTGACCAGCCAGTATCTCACCAATGGCCTGGTGATCAATCCGGCTTATGCAGGTACCCGCGAGGTGCTGAGCGCCAATCTCTCATACCGCAAGCAGTGGGCACGCATAAACGGCGCCCCGCAGTTCCAGACACTCTCACTGCATAGCCCGGTAAACAAGAAGGAGAGAGTATCACTCGGACTGATGACTGACTATCTCACATACGGAGTGACAAAGGATGTGGGTATATATGGTTTCTACGCTTACAGCATAAGGTATGGCCATGGAAAACTCTCAATGGGCCTCAAGGCTGGCTTTGACCTCAGCAACACCAATTACAACCGTCTGCGGTTCCCTGACGGTAACCCTGCTGATCCTCTGCTCTCGGGAGACATGAAGTACTCACTCCCCAATATGGGAGTCGGATTCTATTATTATACTGAAAAATACTTCGTGGGATTGTCAGTACCATCACTGCTGACCTATAAGAGGGACGAGGCTGATCAGTTCAGTGTGACTCCTGACTATTCCCTGTTCAGGACATATCTCACTGCAGGTACCCTGGTCAGGGTTGCTGATATGTTTAAGGTAAAGCCTTCGGTACTAATCAGGTATTCAATGCATGAGCCCCTGGAAGTTGATCTGAATGCAAATCTGATCTTTGCTGACATGCTTTGGTTTGGATGTTCATTCAGAATTGCAGAGAAGGCAGCAGTAGCCCTCCTTGACCTGCAGGTCACACCTCAGCTTAAAGTAGGATACTCATTTGATTATCAGCTTGGTCATCTGAATAATTACACATCCGGTACACATGAGGTGTCACTGAGGTATGAGTTTGCTTTTGCCGTAACCGCAACATCGCCAAGGTATTTCTGAAAACATGGTGAGAATTCTGAAACATATTGCTGTAGCGGGTTTTTTCCTTTTCGTCACTATCGCTTTCCTGAGCGGACAGGCGAAGGGAACCTTTGAGGTTGTGCGTATCTCAGAAATCAGTTCCTCTTCTGATGATATGGCCCCGGTGATAATGAGTGACGGAATCCTGTTCTGCTCCAACAGGAAGACCAATCCATTCTTTACCAAGAAAAACCTTGAGGGAGTCAGGCTTTATGAGCTTTATTTTGCCCCTTTCAACGAGGAGGGTGAGCCTCACTCCCCTGTCCGGTTCGCACCCGGTCTTATCAGGGATGCAAACATTGGTCCGGCCTCTGTGACAACTGACGGCAACACTATGTGGTTCACCCGCAATAACAGCGAAGGCCGCCGGCTGGGGAAAAAACAGCCCAACAGGCTCGGCATCTATAGTGCCAGACGTTCCGGGTCGCAATGGACTGATATCACCCCCTTTGAATACAATAACCCTGAGTACAACTTGTCATTCCCGTATGTTTCGGCAGACAACAGGTATCTGTTTTTCTGTTCTGACATGCCGGGAGGAGTGGGCAGTTATGATATCTACATGTGTGAGAATGTTAACGGGCGCTGGACCAAACCTGAAAATCTTGGCCCGGTTGTCAACAGCAGTGATGCCGAGATACATCCATTCCTACACAGTTCCGGGAGGCTCTACTTTGCTTCCGACAGGCCCGGAGGCAAGGGAGGGCTTGATATTTGGTATTCAAGCCTGATTTACGGTTCATGGACAAAACCGATAGCAATGGATGAACCGGTGAATTCGGCAGCTGACGACTTTGCCTTTTACGCTGCCCAGGGCGGAATGCAGGGCTATTTTACCTCAAACCGCCACAATTTCAATGATGATATTTACAGTTTCGAATCAACCATCATCAGATGGCCGGCCTGCGATTCGATTCAGAAAAACAGCTACTGTTTTGAGTTCATAGAGGAGAATGCACTAAAACATGATACCATTGATAAAGGTTTCAGGTGGGAGTGGGACTTCGGTGACGGGACAAGAGCCACAGGTATAACCGCAGATCACTGCTTCAGCGGTCCGGGAATATATGATGTCAGCCTTGACATTGTGAACCTTATTACCGGGGGCATTGAGAAACGCCTTGCTTCCTATGAACTTGAAATTACTGATATTGAGCAGCCCGTTATCACCAGCCCGGATACTGTCACAGCCGGAGAAGCGTTGATCCTTAATGCAGATGACACTTACCTGCCAGGGATAAAGATAGACCGCTACTACTGGAATTTCGGGGATGAGACTGTTGCAACCGGACTGGAAGTATCGAAGATATTTACCATTCCGGGAAGATATAATATTCAGCTGATAGTCAGTTCAGCACCTGACGCCAGGGGAGTTGTGCGTGAGTTCTGTGTCTGCAAGGATATTGAAGTATCAGCGAATGTAAAATGATTATTGAAGGAGAAAGATGAGAGTAAATCGCTTAAGACTGTCGCTTTTAGCACTTGTTGTTATGGCTGCCCCTGTGGTGCTGAGAGCCCAGGAAGTACCGGGCCCTGACGAGAACATTCCGTTCCTGATAACCTTTGGCAGGGATGGAAGCACTTCATGGGGAGATGATGACTTTTCACAGACATTCTTCTTTGCCCTGCCGAAAGATTACAAGGATCCGTTCTACATAAGGGTGTATGACCCCGATGTTGGCGGGAAGACAGATGAACTCAACAATTTCTGGGATACCCGGATGGTCTACTCAATTTATGGTGGGAAGGGCTGCTACACTGATCCGGATGCAAACGGAATTGACCCGAAAGGCAATTACAAGAGTGGAACGCTGCTGGCAACCCGTACATTCGGGATGGATAACAGGTATGACGAACAGTGGTTTACCTTCGGACCTTTCAACCCGGCTGACGGTGAGTATTACCCCAAGTTCCTGAGCAATATCTTCAAGATCATCTGTGACGGTGTCTCAGGTGATGACGGCAACCTTTACAAGTATGCCCTCTCGAGGAGACCTGACGCCAACGTGCCTATTGACGGCGCAAATGCCTTTACCTATGAATACACTTTCAGGTTGTGGAACAACAATGACACATCATTTGTCTCCCATATCTATCCGTTTATTGACAGTGGCTGTATATGGGTACAGCAGAGAAATTTCGACTGGGACAATGACGGCCATGCCATGGTGGTATCCGTTGAAAGAAAGGGGCAGATGATCCCGATTTCAGGCGAAAATGAATGGGCAACATCAAAAATACAAATCTATGAGGGAGAGATAGGAAAGTCACTTGACTTCCGCTTTTACAAGAGACGTGACGAGCTGGTTAAAAACAACAATGTGGTGGTATCTGTTCAGAACCAGTATGGAGAGAATCTCCCGTTCTTCAGCGCACCGATCGGAGGAGTTCCCGTATATAAACCACGTATAAAGGTAGTACCCAAAAAGTAATCATGTCAGGAAGATTCAGATATTCAATTGCAGTAATATGTATTGTTTGTGTAAATGTGCTGCATCCGTTTGGTTCATCTGCACAGACGTACAGTTTCCGTACCTATGATGAGTATACCGGCCTGCCGGGTACCTGGCTGACTGTGATAGCGCAGGACAGAAGCGGCCTTCTCTGGATGGGAGTTGACACTGGCCTCTACCGTTATGACGGCTTCTCATTTCATCATATGCCATTTCCTGATACCCTGCCGCGGGGTAACGTGAGCGCCCTCTTCTGTGACCGGAAGGGAACGATGTGGGTGGGAATGAATGATGGCTCGCTCTTCACCTGGAACATGACAGGAGGATTGAAGAGAATGATGCTGGAGGATAGTGACAGAATCAACCGGATAACAGGCAGCCCTGACGGCAAGGTTTGGATAGTCACGCAGACCAGCGGGATTATCATTGCTGCCCCCGGTGGTGATGAAAAAATCACCAGGATGATGTTGCCCGATGATATGACTCTGTTTGACATCGCCTTTGCCGGTAACGGAACATTTCTTGCTGCAACGCAAAATAATCTGCATCTCTGTGCTGCTGAGGGTGATAAGGCGGTCAGCAGGCTCACCTTCCCCGAACTTGACTATACATGGATTCAGACTGTTGTCCGGATGGATGATGACACCTGGTTCGCCGGTACTGACAACATGGGCCTGTGGATGATCAGCAGGAGCGGTGACTCAATAAATGCCAGGAGTGTGGGTGACACCCTCTTCATGAACACGAACATCCCGGCACTCAATGCCGGGCCGGAAAGGACGCTGACCATTGCCACAAAGGAGTTGGGGGCAGTAAAGGTTAAGTTCAGCGCTGACTTCAGTGAGATGTTCATCACCGGGAGATATGATGTCACTTCAGGTCTCCCTGACAACAACGTTCGCACCATTTTTACCGACCGGGAAGAAAACCTTTGGATAGGGCTATATACCAGTGGCCTGGCTGCAGTCACAACCAACGCCTTTACCTTCTGCAGGCCGGAGAGTGACAAGGAAATCACCTATATTGGCCGGGCCGGCACACAGGTGGTTGCCGGAACCAGGAGCGGGCTTTTTGACTTCGATCCGCTTACCGGAAACTTTACAAGGTACCGTAATATTGCTGCAAGAACGGGCGGGTCAGGCATTACCTCTTGGTCTGCCGATGACCCCGGAAATATATGGATAGGAACAGCGGGAGACGGTTTGTGGCTGATGAAGCCCGACGGGAACCTGAAACAGTTCTATCGTTCCGGCAGCCCGGGACGCAATCATATCAATTCCGTAGCCGTGGAGAATAATAATGTCTGGCTCGGAACCAGTGACGGAGTAGTGCTGCTTGACAGGGAGACGGGAGTGCAGAAAAGTGTATATACAACGATGGAATTGCTGCCGCACAACTTTATCTCACAGGTTGTTGTCAACCGCGACGGAGAAGTGCTGGTGGCCACAAAGAGTGACAGATTGTGCTACATACATGTGACCGGAGGGGTACGGACTGAGGGCGAGCTTATGGAGGGCAGGCTGGTTAACGATATTATCAGTATCTCTGTTGCTCATGACCGTTCTGTATGTGCCGGAACAAAAGGCAACGGGCTCTTTCTCTTTGCTGCTGACACACTTCTGAATTATACCGAGGATGACGGGTTGCTGAACAATTTCTGCTACAGCGCAATGATTGCCTCTGACGGAAGGATATGGACCGGGCACCAGAAGGGATTTTCAATCATCAATCCGGCAACCGGCTCCGTAAGGTCCTATAGCACTGACTTCGGGGTGCGGGGAGATTGTCTCTCCAATGCGCTTGCCCAGCTCCCTGACGGAACCGTATGCGTCGGAACAACAGACGGGCTGGTGGTGTACAACCCTTCACTCGAGCCTGACTCGATAATCGCACCACAGGCAGAAATCATCTCTGTGGTTATCAACAATGTCGTTTATCCCTACAGGGAGAGTTACAACCTCCCATACAGGAAGTCATACACTGTGAAGGTAAATTATGCCGGTATCTTTCTTCGTGACCCCCTGAACGTGGTCTACCGTACCAGGCTTGACAAAGATGAACAGTGGGGTGAAATAACCGGTGACAGGTCAGTTGCCTACAGTGGTCTGCGTGACGGGCACTACCAGTTCAGTGTTGAAGCCCTGACCAGGGATGACCCCGAAAGTGCAACCATTGCATCATTTGACCTTGTAATACAAAAACCTGTTACTGACAGATGGTGGTTCTTGCTCTCGGTGCTGGCACTCATTGCCGGTGTGGTTTACATTATTGTCAGACTTCGTGAGAGGGCCCACAGGAAACAGCGCGAATACCTCGAGAGCGAGTTGCAGAAACGTACGGCCGAAGTTAACGAGCAGAAAGAGGAACTTGCCCAGAAAAACCTTGACATCACTGAAAGCATCAAGTATGCCAAGCGTATCCAGAGCAGCGTGCTCCCTGACATTGCGCGCCTCAACACTGTCTTCAGGGAGGCTTTCGTCTTCTTCCAGCCGCGTGATATCGTCAGCGGTGACTTCTACTGGTTTGACTGGGTAGACAAGGACCGTTTCATTGTTGTCTGCTCTGACTCCACCGGACACGGGGTGCCGGGTGCATTCATGTCAATGATCGGTACGGCGCTGCTGCAGGATATCATTACCGTCAAAAAGATAATCAGACCCTCACAGATTCTGCATGAGCTTGACAGGCAGATATTCTCCACCCTGAACCAGAATCAGGAACTGGAAGCATCAAATGACGGTATGGACATTGTGGTTTGCGAATTCAATATGGCCACCAGGCAACTGGTATTCTCATCAGCTATGAGACCCGTAATATTGGTGATTGACGGAGTACAGCACTATGTAAGGGGAAACAGATCATCAGTAGGTGGTGAATCGGTTAGCGAAAAATTCTATGATGACCAGGAGTACCACCTCAGGGAGGGAGATATGGTCTTCCTCTTCACTGACGGTTACTGTGACCAGTTCGGGGGACCAGGGGGCAAGAAGATGAAGATCAGCCGTCTGAAGACTCTGATAGATGACATCAGCCCGATGAGCGCTGCTGATCAGTACAGGGAGGTTAAGGGCTTCTTCTTTGAATGGATGGGTGAGGGTGATCAGGTTGATGACGTCCTCTTTATGGGGATGAGAGTCTGATCATTCAGGAAGGCAGGTTCCGTTTTCACCCAGCACAACTATGCATGTGGTTGCGGTGTTGCTCTCATTGCCGCTCCTGTCTTTAATCCAGAAATCGTAATAGATTGTGTCATCCGGATTGTAAAACAGATAGAAGATAGTAACATCTATTGTACCCTTGATTATCTTGTTCTGCCCGTCCGCATCAATGTATGGTATGCGGTATTCTGAAGGGTAAAGCGGGTCTGAAGGTGCGGCAGGCTCAAAAGTGCCGTTAACTTTGCGGTACAGCCTGAAAAAGAGATTGCTCGACGGGTCAACACCCGGTTCCCTGGGCGGATTGAGTCCAAGGTCACCGTCGCCATCCTCGAAGTAAAATGTAATCTTACCTGCTTTGGCAGGATTGCCAAGTATGTCTGTAGTATCATAGATAGTGAACGCACGGAACTCAATAGCGGGCTCCGGTGGCAGCGTCTCAACGGACCAGCAGGAAGCCATCATCAGGCCAACCATGATAACTGTTATGATAATTGCATTCTTCATATGCAGTCTATACATCCCCGCATCAAAAATCAAACCAAATGTATCTATTTTTTTCTGAAAAAAATCCTGACCGGTACTCCGGTAAGCCTGAAGTTCTCCCTTAGCTTGTTCTCGATGAACCTTTTGTAAGGCTCCCTGATGTACTGGGGCAGGTTGCAGAAAAAGGCAAATACCGGATACTCTGCCGGGAGCTGGGTCACATACTTTATAGTGATATGCTTTCCCTTTGTTGAAGGCGGAGGAGTTTTACCGATAATATCAAGCATCACCTCATTCAACTTCGAAGTGGAAATCTTCCTGCTCCTGTTTTCATATACGTTCGATATCAGTTCAGGCACCTTGTGAATCCTCTGCTTCGTGATTGCCGAGATGAAAACTATAGGGTAATCAATAAAAGGTGCTGTCTTTTTCCTGATCTCTTCTTCTGTCTGCTTTGCCGTGGTATGATCCTTTCCTTTCAGGTCCCACTTGTTCACCAGGACAATAACTCCCTTGTTGTTTTTCTGAATGATGCCGAGGATGCTCATATCCTGAGCCTCAAAGCCGCGGGTGGCATCTGTCAGAAGCAGGCAGAGGTCGCTCTCCTCGATGGCTCTTACCGATCTCAGTATTGAGTAGAACTCGATATCCTCATCCACCTTTGCTTTTTTTCGCAGGCCGGCAGTATCTATCAGCAGGAAACGGTGGTTGAACTTATTGTAGAGACTGTGTACTGAGTCACGTGTCGTGCCCGCCACAGGGGTTACAATGTTTCTCTCCTCACCCAGAAGGGTGTTTGCGAGTGATGACTTGCCGACGTTCGGGCGGCCTACCACAGCCACCTTTGGTATATCCTCCCCCTCCTCTTCGGGTGTCTCCGGAAGGTGTTTCACCAGCTCGTCGAGCAGATCTCCGGTACCGCTTCCGTTGACCGAGCTCACCGGGAAGTAGTCTCCCAGTCCCAGACCGTAAAACTCTGCCGCTTCAAGAAGGCGTTTGTTGTTATCAACCTTGTTGACCACGAGGATCACCTTCTTCGTAACCCTCCTCAGCATTGCCGCCACTGCCTTGTCAAGCTCATGGATGCCTGTTGTCACGTCAACCATGAAGAGTATCACGTCAGCCTCGCTGATGGCAAGCTTTACCTGCCTGTTTATCTCACTCTCGAAGACATCGTCGGAGTTTTCCACGAAGCCTCCCGTGTCAACCACTGAAAAGTCCACACCGTTCCAGGTGGCTTTTCCGTAGTGCCTGTCGCGGGTGACGCCGCTCTCCTCATTCACTATGGCCTTGCGGCTCTCCGTAAGACGGTTGAAGAGGGTTGACTTGCCTACGTTGGGTCTTCCGACAATTGCTGCTATCTTGCTCATAAACACTAAAATCTACAGATATCCGAATTTTTTCAGCATACGGGGATTGTCACGCCATTCATGAGCAACCCTTACAAACAGTTCAAGGAAGACTTTTTTCCCGAGGAACTCTTCCATCTCCTTTCTGGCAGCCGTGCCTATACGCTTGAGCATTGAGCCTTTGTGGCCGATGATTATCCCCTTCTGGCTGTCGCGGGCAACATTGATGACTGCGGCTATCCGGTTAATCTCCGGCTCTTCACGGTAACTCTCAATCTCCACTTCCACTGAATAGGGAACCTCCTTATGGCAGGTCTCGAAAATCTTTCCCCTGATGATTTCGGTGACAAAGAAACGATCATAACGATCAGTGAGCTGATCTTCAGGGAAGTATGGAGGGCCTTCAGGGAGGCGGCTGATAATCTCCTTCAGCAAAAGGTCAGTGTTGAATCTGTTGACGGCTGACACGGGCAGCACCGGCACGCCGGGAGCTCTCTCTCTCCACTCCTCCACGAGCTTTTCCAGATCAGACTGGTTTGTGAGGTCAATTTTGTTGATTACTATGATCTTTTGGACGGGGGAGGCAAGTATACGGTTGAGGTGCTCACTGTGCTTTGATGCAGTCTCAACCACATCTGTCACATAGAGAATCAGGTCTGCGTCATCGAGGGCTGATTCCACCGATCTCATCATGGCTGACTGCAGCTTGTATTTCGGGTTGAGGATACCGGGAGTGTCAGAGTAGACAATCTGGTACCCGTCGCCGTTCACGATACCCATAATCCTGTGGCGTGTGGTCTGCGCCTTAGGGGTGGTAACCGAGAGCTTATGACCGACGAGTACGTTCATCAGTGTCGATTTCCCTACATTGGGATTGCCGAGGATATTTACAAAACCTGACCTCTGTTCCATGACGGGCAGTTATTTACGGACGCCGCGCTTGAGCATGCTGACTTCCTTTTGCGTAAGGTGCCTCCAGTGGCCTCGTTGCAGGTTCTTTTTTGTCAGACCTGCAAAACTGACGCGGTCAAGTTTTCTGACCTTATACCCAAGTTTTTCAAAGATGCGTCTTACCACCCTGTTCTGCCCTGAGTGAATCTCAATGCCCACCTGCGTGTGGTCTTCAGAGTCGGCATACGATATGGCATCTGCGCTGATCTTTCCCTCTTCCAGTTCAACTCCGCTGACGATTGTTTCCATGTCATTCCTGGTGACCTCACGGTCAAGGAAGACATGATATACTTTTCCAGTGCCGTATGAAGGGTGTGTCAGCTTTCCGGCCAGATCACCGTCATTGGTCAGCAGCAGTACGCCTGTCGTTGCCTTGTCAAGCCTTCCTACAGGGTATATCCGTTCTGTGGTGGCATCCTTTACAAGGTCAAGGACGGTGCTTTCGGCATGAGGATCCCTGACGGTTGTCACATAACCCTTTGGCTTATTGAGCAGTATATAAACCTTCTTACCGGGTGTCAGCAGGCGCCCCCTGTATTCCACTTTATCGGATGGCATTACCTTTATTCCCATATCGGTCACTTTCTTCCCGTTGACCGATATATACCCCTGTTTTATCAGCTCATCGGCTTCGCGCCTTGCGCAGACTCCGCTGGCTGCAATGTATTGGTTGAGCCTGACAGGTTCGGCCTCCGGTTTCAGGGTATCTTTGCCTTTTTTAAACTTTTTCCGTAGCCCGGTTCTCTTTTTTTCCATCCTCTGACTTTTACAGAGTGCAAATTTAGAACTATTTACCGGTTTTTATCCCCGTTATTTTTTGCACCTTTGCATTTTACCTAAACCTGGAATATATGGCTCTTATAAAATCAATCTCAGGGATAAGGGGAACCATCGGCGGAAAGCCCGGTGACTCTCTCACGCCTGTTGATATAGTGAAATTTGCATCTGCATACGGTACCTGGTTAAGGAGGCGGGGCAGAGGCCCGCTGCGCGTTGTTACCGGCCGTGATGCCCGTGTCTCCGGTCCGATGGTTGCCGCGCTGGTCAACTCGTCACTCCGAAGCGTGGGGATAGACGTTATTGATACCGGAATGGCATCCACCCCTACCGTTGAGGTGGCTGTGACAGGCCTCGGGGCAGGAGGAGGCATCATACTGACTGCAAGCCATAACCCTGCACAGTGGAATGCACTCAAGCTGCTCAATGAAGAGGGAGAGTTCCTCAGTGATGCTGATGGCAGGGAGGTCCTGGCACTGGCCGAAGCAGAGGACTTTGATTATGTGACCTATGACAGGCTGGGTACGGAAACCGTTGATGACAGCTGGACTGAAAAACATATCAGGATGGTAACCGGGATGACGCTGACTGACTGTGATGCTATCAGGAAGGCCGGGTTCACCGTGGCCGTTGATGCTGTCAACTCGGTGGGAGGCATAGTCATCCCTGAACTTCTGAGAGCCCTGGGCGTCAAAAAGGTGATTGAGCTTTACTGTGAGCCTGACGGCCTCTTTCCGCATAACCCTGAACCATTGCCTGAGAATCTGTCAGAAATCTCCCGCACAGTGAAGGAGAGCGGCGCCCATGTCGGCTTCGTGGTTGACCCTGATGTTGACAGGCTGGCCATTGTATGCGAAGACGGGTCCATGTTCGGGGAGGAGTATACACTGGTATCAGTTTCAGACTATGTCCTGGGCCATGTCAAGGGTCCGACGGTATCAAACATGTCATCAACCAGGGCGCTGAGGGACGTGACAGAGAGTCATGGCTGCAGCTATACCTCAGCACCCGTGGGTGAGGTCAACGTGGTAGCGGAGATGAAGCGCACAGGAGCTGTCATAGGCGGTGAGGGCAACGGAGGAGTCATATACCCGGCATTGCATTACGGACGTGATGCCCTGGTGGGAATAGCTCTCTTCCTGACACACCTGGCAAAACAGGGTGTCAGATGCAGTGAATTGCGGAAGAGGTATCCCGATTACCATATTGCAAAGACAAAGATTGATCTCCCGGGCAGCATTGATATGAAAGAGCTTCGCGAAAAGCTGGTCATGAAATATCCGGAGGCTGACTGTGACACCCGCGACGGGATAAAACTTGACCTCCCGGCAGGGTGGGTGCAGATAAGGAAATCAAACACCGAACCTATCATGCGCATTTATGCCGAGGAGAGAACAATGGAACAGGCTGAAAAACTGGCAGCTGATGTTACTGCCATTGTTAAAAATCTATAAATCTGGCTCGCCAGGGCAGATTTCTGACTTTTTTGAACGGTTTTTGTGCTCATCCAACGGGCAGAAGTTAATGAAAGTTAATCTTTTCTTAAAAAGAACAGAGTAAGCCTAAATTTGTAATAATTTCACGCCTTTAATAAAATAAACAGATAATTCAGCAGATGAAACCCACATGATTGAATTCAAACGCAAACACGAAATGAATATAATTTTCAATCATGTGCGGTTCCATCATACCGCTAAGATCAAAATTATATTATGATGAAAAAGACTATTATCATTACCTCAATTATTGTATTGCTGGCTATTATCGCCATGATAATCATCAGCAAGCTTTCGGGCAGGAAAGACCTGAGCATATTGTTTACCGAGGTTCAATATGGTGATTTTGAGGTGGTTGTCACAACAACGGGGGAGTTGCAGGCAGAGGTTTCAACTGATATCAAGGGACCGGAGGGTTTGAGCAGCCGCAACATGAGGTTCGGAGGAATCAAGATATCTGATCTTGTACCAGAAGGTACCGAGGTAAAGGCAGGTGATTATGTCGCCACGCTTGACCGCTCGAGTGTTGACAACAGTCTTAAAGATGAGCTTGACAGGCTGGAGTCTTTAGAAACCGACCTGCTGAAGAAGCAGCTTGACACCACAATCTCTCTTGGCAACCTGAGAGATGAGCTCCTGAATCTCAAGTTCAATATGGATGAAGCAGAGATTACCCTGGAGCAGTCACAATATGAGCCTCCTACTACCATCAGGCAGGCCAGGATTTCACTTGACAAGGCCCAGCGTTCCTATGATCAGGCGGTCAGCAACTACGACCTGAAGGTCAGGCAGGCCAGGGCTGATATCAGGGATATTGAGCTTCAGGTTTCAAAACAGCGGAGAAAGGTGGCCGAGATGCAGGATATCATCCAGAAATTTGTGATTTCAGCTCCGGCTGATGGTATGGTTATCTACAAGAGAGAGTGGGGTGGCGCTAAACGCAAGGTGGGTTCGGAAATCAGTGCCTGGGATCCGGTAGTGGCAACTCTTCCAGACCTCACATCAATGATATCAAAGACATATGTCAATGAGATTGACGTCAGCAAGGTAAAGGCCGGTCAGCGTGTCAGGTTAACCGTTGATGCCTTCCCCGAGAAGTCATACACCGGTGTGGTGCTCAGTGTTGCAAACATAGGCGAGCAGTTGCCCAACACTGATGCCAAGGTGTTTGAGGTAATATCGAAAATTGACGGATCTGATCCGATATTGAGGCCCTCCATGACTACGGGCAACCAGATCATTACCAAAACATTCAGTGATGTTTTATTTATTCCGCTTGAGACAGTGTTTGCCACAATTGACAGTATCCCCTTTGTCTATAAGAAGGATGGAACACGCCAGGTGGTGGTGCTCGGTGAGTCGAACGAGAATGATGTGATAGTGGAGCAGGGCCTGAAGGAGGGTGAAAGGTTATACCTTACAATTCCGGAAGATGGCGAAAAGTTCAAGCTTCAGGGTGATGATCTGATTGCCATTATCAAGGAGAGGAAGAAGCAGGAGGCAGAGGAGGAAGCCAAACGTCTGCAGAACGGCAACCAGCCTCAGAATATGATGCCCGAAAACATGACCCCGGAGAAGATGCGTGAGTTCATGCAGAATCTGACTCCCGAACAGCGTGAAGCCATGCGTCAGATGCGCGGTTCCGGACGCCCCGGCCAGATGCCGGGCAGACCGGCAGGCGGCAGCGATACAACGGTCAGGATGCAGAGGGAAAGAACACCCAACCAGTAACAGGAATAAAAGATTCTGAGGCAAATAAACATGAAATAACATGTTCAAAAGATACGGACACGACATACGCATCGCCCTTGAGTCAATTCTCTCCAACAAGCTCAAATCAGCACTGACCGCACTCGGGATCATATTCGGGGTGGCGGCTGTGATAAGCATGCTGGCAATAGGCAAGGGTGCACAGCAGGAAATCCTTGACCAGATAAAGATGGTAGGGGTGAACAATATACTCATCAGCCCCATCGTGCAGGAGAAGGATGCCGCAGAGGAGGATGGAGAGAAACAGCTGAACAAATTCTCGAGAGGCCTTACCCTGCTTGATGTTGAGGCAATACGCAGCACCATCCCCGCGGTGAAGAGAATCAGCCCCGAGATATCATTCAACTCCACCATTGTACTTAGCGGTATGCGCCATACGGCCAAGCTGGTAGGGGTATCAAATGATTATTTTGAGCTTTATAATCTTCCCCTTTCGCAGGGCGCCTTCTTTAATGACTACCAGGAAGAATACGGAATCCAGGTTTGTATCATAGGTGCCAACATCAGGGCCAAGTTCTTCAGCCAGGTTGACCCTATCGGCCAGTATCTCAAGTTTGACAACGTCTGGCTGAAGGTGATGGGTGTGCTTGAAAAGACCAATGTTTCCCTGACCGGATTCGAGGAACAGGGAGTAAACGTTTACAATGACAACGTTTATATTCCTATCAAGACAATGCTCATGCGTTACCAGAACCGGGCGCTTGTCAACACCAAGCTGGCAAGCGAGGCATCGGTTCATGTCTTTGGTGGCGGAAGAGGAGGGCGCGGACGGGTGGTTGTCAGCAGTACCAATGCCTCTACTGCCAACGCCGAGACCAACTATAACCAGCTTGACAAGATAGTGGTTCAGGTTGCTGAGACCGAACAGCTTACCCCTACAACTGAAGTCCTCAGCAGAATGATGCTCAGGCGGCACTCAGGCGTGAAGGACTTTGAGATCACGGTTCCGGAGTTGTTGCTGAAGCAGCAGCAGAGGACAAAGGACATTTTCAACATCGTGCTGGGTGCCATTGCCAGCATCTCACTTATCGTCGGCGGAATAGGCATCATGAACATTATGTTTGCTTCAGTGATGGAAAGGATCAAGGAGATAGGAACAAGGATGGCCATTGGCGCCAAAAAGATGGATATTGTGGTGCAATTCCTGTCAGAGGCTGTACTGATCAGTGTCTCCGGAGGTTTCATCGGCATATTCCTCGGAATAATACTGGCAGTTCTGATACAGAAGATAGCGGGTATAACCACCATTGTTTCGTTCTTTTCCGTTGTGGTGGCTTTCGGCGTTTCTGCCGCCGTGGGGGTCATTTTCGGCTATTCGCCGGCAAAGAGAGCCTCCGAAAGAGACCCGATTGAATCACTTCGTTACGAATAATAATATCATTATTGATATGAAAAGCATAAAAGCACTTTCATTGACCGTTTTGTTTTCAGCGTTGGTTGCCCTCCCGGCAATGCCGCAGGAAGTCAGGCTCCTTACGCTGGATGAGGTTATTAAGCTTGCTGCAGATCAGTCGCCCAATGCATACATAGCAAAGCACCGTTTTCGTGCCAGCTACTGGCAATACAGGACTTTTGTTGCGGAATACCGCCCTACGTTGTCTCTTTCCGGCAATATGCCGGACTACAGTACTGCCTACAGCAGGGTATGGAACTCCGTAGCGCAGCAGTGGGAGTATGCTTCTACGAACGTTCTGCAGACCTCAGGCAACCTGTCGCTTGCGCAGAACATCGGGCTGACGGGCGGTTCTGTCTCGCTCTTCTCTGACCTGAATTACGAAAAGAATTTCGAGACCGGTGGAGAAAGGTACATTACATCACCGCTTAATGTCAGGCTGACCCAGCCTCTCTTCAGGTATAACGAGCTGAGATGGCAGAAGAAGATAGAGCCTCTCAGGTACGAGGAGGCACGTAAGACCTATCTGAGGGATGTGGAGAACGTTCATATGGTAGCGGTGCAGTACTTCTTCAACCTGGCACTGGCCCAGATAAACAAGGAGATTGCCGAGACAAACATGCAGAATGCAGATACCCTGTACCAGATTGCCAAAGGCCGGTATAACCTGGGTACGATTGCTGAAGATGAACTGTTGCAGATGGAGCTTTCATATCTTAATGCCGGAACAGCCATCAATGAATCAGAAATGAACCTCCGTGACCGTGAGCTTAAGTTGAGGTCATTCCTTGGTTTTAACCAGTCGGTTCGTCTGGAGCTGATAATCCCCAGTGAGATACCGGATCTGGAAGTTGACGTCAGCGAGGTTCTGAGACTGGCTGAAGAGAACAACCCGGAACTGATTGCCCTTGAGCGTCAGCTTGTTGAGGCTCAGAGCTCGGTTGCACAGGCAAGGGCAGAGAAAGGTTTGAATGCAAACCTGACGGCATCATATGGTCTGCGTGATCAGGATCCGTTGCTTCAACAGGCCTATACGCATCCTAACCAGCAGCAGACAATAAGGGTCTCATTCTCCCTTCCTATTCTTGACTGGGGTCAGGGAAGGGGCCGTTACAAGATGGCCCAGTCAAGTGAGGAGCTGACCCGCGTGCAGGTGGAGCAGTCACGCATTGACTTTGAACAGAACCTGCTTCTTGACGTGCAGCAGTTCAACATGCAGGATGACCAGGTGATCATTGCCGCCAAGTCTGACACAGTGGCCGCCAAAATGTTCGAGGTGACCAAGCAGCGGTTCCTGATTGGCAAGATAGACGTTCTTGAACTGAACAACGCAGATACGAAGAAAGACCAGAACAAGCGCAATTATATCCAGGCACTTAATAATTACTGGACCTATTTTTTCAATATCAGGGCTCTTACCCTGTATGATTTCATTAACCGTAAGCCGCTGGAGACCGACTACGAAAAGCTGGTCGAATAAATTGAAAAGGATAATGTGAAACTGCCGGTTTATGCCGGCAGTTTTGCTTATTAATCATAATGGTTTAAGAAAATAAAGTCTTATATTTGCGCCTCGTAAATATTTAAGTGTTTCACTTACAATCATAATATTAAAAGCGGATACAGATGCAGAACAAAGGATTAATTTCAGCTCTGGCTATTGCCCTGTCCATTGTTTGCATTTACCAGCTTTCCTTCACGGTGGCTTCATTGAAGGTCAAGAAGGAGGCAAGGGTATATGCAGCAGGTGACCTGAACAAGGAGGTGGCATACATTGACTCGGTTGCCAACCTGCCGAAGGATCAGTGGAAATTCCTGGGCAATTCCTATAAGGAGGTGCAAACCAAGGAGATCAACCTGGGTCTTGACCTCAAGGGCGGAATGAACGTGGTGCTTGAGATTTCAGTAGAGGACATTATCAGGGCTCTTTCAAACTATAGTACAGACAAGACATTCAATGAAGCAATTGCATTGGCGAAGCAGAAACAGCTTGGCGGAGGCAAGGAAGATTTTATAACGCTGTTTGTACGCTCCTATGAAGAGCTTGATCCGGCTGCCAGGCTCGCCGGAATCTTTGGAACCGTTGAGCTGAAAGGCCGCGTCAATTTCAATTCAACCAATGCTGAAGTACAGAAGGTTCTGGAGGGAGAGATCAACTCAGCCATAGACAACGCATTCAACGTGCTCAGGAACAGGATTGACCGTTTTGGCGTTATACAGCCCAACATCTCGCAGCTTCAGCCGCGTGGCCGTATCCTGGTTGAATTGCCGGGAGTGAAAGACCCGGAAAGGGTACGCGACCTTCTGCAGGGGACAGCTAATCTCGAGTTCTGGGAAACGTATGATAACCCCGAGGTAATCGGTTACCTGATGCAGGCTAATGACTTTCTCAGGTCAATAATGCCAACTGAAGTCATTGCTGCGGCTACTGACACTGTTGCTGCGGAAGCTGTCACGGAAGCTGTCACGGAAGCTGTGCAGGACACAGCCGCCACCGGCGAGAAATCACTTCTTGACATGGTCAGCAGTGACACCGCTGCTGCTGCCGAGGCATCCTCCCTCGAGGAGTTCACCCGTCAGAATCCCCTCTTCGGATTGCTGAGACCAAACGTATCACTTGAGGGACAGCCCGAACCGGGCAGTATAGTGGGCTTCGCCGCAGGCAAGGACACCGCAAGGGTCAATAGCTACCTGGCGATGAACCAGATCAAATCAATGTTTCCCAGGGAGCTTAAGTTCTACTGGAGCCAGAATCCGCATAAATGGGACCCGACAAATACTCTTTACGAGCTTCATGCCATCAGGATCACCACACGTGACGGCCGTGCTCCTCTGACTGGTGACGTTGTCACTTCAGCACGGCCTTCAACAGGCGTCACGGGCTCTGATATCAAGGTTGATTTCTCAATGAATGCCGAGGGTGCGAAGATATGGCAGCGCATGACACGTGACAACATAGGCAGGTGCATTGCAGTGGTACTTGATGACTACGTAAGGTCATACCCGCGCGTTCAGAATGAGATTGCCGGAGGAAACACCGAGATCACGGGCGACTTCACCCTCGAGGAGGCCGAAGACCTTGCAAATATCCTCAAGTCAGGGAAGATGCCTGCACCTGCACGCATCATCCAGGATACGGTTGTAGGCCCTTCGCTTGGAAAGGAGGCAATCAACAGCGGCATGAAATCTTTCATTATCGCCTTCTTTGTCGTGCTCTTGTACATGATCTTCTACTACAGCCGCTCAGCAGGTCTGGTGGCAGACATTGCCATGACTGCCAACCTCTTCTTCATGATGGGCGTCCTTGTCTCGCTCAATGCGGTTCTGACCCTGCCGGGCATAGCAGGTATTGTGCTCTCAATAGGTATGTCGGTTGACGCAAACGTGCTCATCTTCGAGAGAATCAAGGAGGAACTCAGGGGAGGCAAGGGGGTTAAGCAGGCCATTGCTGACGGTTACAAGGGAGCCTCTTCTGCCATCATCGACAGTAACCTTACAACACTGCTTACCGGTGTGATTCTATATTACTTCGGTACAGGTCCTATCAAAGGTTTTGCATCTACACTGGTTATCGGTATCATTACCTCACTCTTCTCGGCAGTGCTTGTCTCACGCCTGATCTATGAATTCCTGCTCAAGCGTAATGTAAGCCTGAAATTCTCCGCTTCATATACCGAGAATTTCCTGCAGAATATGCATATCGATTTCGTTGGTATAAGGAAATACGGTTATATATTTTCCATTACAATTACAATCCTTGCAATTATAACCCTTTCAACCAAGGGGCTCAGCAAAGGTATTGACTTCACCGGAGGCCGTACCTATGTGGTAAGGTTTGAGCAGCCGGTCAATACCGTCGAGATTGCTAATCTCCTGTCAGATGAATTTGAAGGCGATCCTATGGTTGTGACCTTCGGTTCAGAAAACCAGGTGAAGATCAGCACCAAGTTCAAGGTTGAAGACCCGGCAGCCACTGACGAGGTCAATGGTTTGCTGTACGATGGTCTGAAGGAGCTTATTCCCGGAGTTGACCAGCAGACGTTTATCAGCGATTATATTGTCAGTTCAGAGACCGTAGGGCCGACAATCGCAAAGGACCAGGCCTCGAAGGCAGTCTGGGCGATACTGCTTGCACTTGTGGGCATGTTCTTCTATATATTCTTCAGGTTCCGCAGATGGCAGTTCGGTCTCGGATCTTTGGTTTCACTTGCACATGACGTGATCGTTGTGCTTGGTCTATATTCGATTTTGCAGGGCGTCATGCCATTCTCCATGGATATTGACCAGTCGTTTATTGCAGCTATACTTACGGTGGTTGGTTACTCGATAAACGACACCGTGGTTATCTTCGACAGGATCAGGGAGTATCTCCCGATTTACAGGAAACGGACAAAGAGGGAGGTCTACAATATGGCTCTCAACAGCACCCTGGCCCGTACACTCAACACCGGTATGGCAACCATCTTTGTTCTTATTGTGATCTTCATATTCGGAGGGGAGGTGATCAGAGGATTTGTCTTTGCCCTGCTCTTCGGTATTGTCTTCGGAACCTATTCATCGCTCTTCGTTTCAACACCTGTGCTCTATGAAACAACCAGGGGGAAAGATGATGATGAGGCTGTTCCCGTAGAGGCGGAAAAGAAAAAGAAAATAGCCGGATAACGGCTCCCGCACTGAGGCTGCCTTTCGGGGCAGCCTCAGTCATTTCTTCCGGGGGCTGCCTCATTCTTTCCTTTCCGGGCTGCCTTGGTCACCTCTTCCCGGGTAGCTTTGTCATCTCTTTCCGGTCAGCCTTGGTCACCTCTCCCCGGTCGTTTCAGCCATTCCTTGTGCGCCCGGCAGATTCAGTAACTTCTTCCCGGCGCCTGAGTTGTGCCTTCCTGACCTCCTCACTCACTTCTAGTGTGCCCTGCCGCTTCAGTCGTTTCTCTCCGGGCAGCCTCAGTCACTTCTTCCGGGGGCTGCCTCATTCTTTCCTTTCCGGGCAGCCTCAGTCATTTCTTCCCATCAGCTTCATATTTATTTACTAACTTTGCCTGGCATAAAATGCCACTCCAATGGGATTATTGCTATTCATAAGCGGGCAGGAAATAGTATTCATACTGATTGCGGTTCTGCTGCTTTTCGGAGCTGATAAGCTGCCGGGAATAGCACGTGCCATGGGCAAAGGGATGCGCGAGGTTCGCAAAGCCACTGACGAGATCAGGAAGGAGTTCGACGAGACTACCGGGGATTTCAGAAAAGATATCAATGATATTACTGACTCGGTCAGGCGTGACATTACAGATGTGACTGACAGCGTGAGGAAGGACTTTGAGGATGCGGCTGCACCGCTATCCGATGAGATAAATCAGGCAGCACGCGACATAAATAAAGAACTAGGATGATAAAGGCAACCGGAATAGTGAAGTCGTACGGTGACCTCAGGGTGCTCAAGGGCATTGATCTTGAAGTGGCTGAAAGAGAGGTGGTTGCCATTGTCGGTGCCAGTGGGGCAGGCAAGACAACCCTCCTCCAGATCATTGGCACACTTGACAAGGCTGATTCAGGGACGATATTGATTAATGGCCAGAACCCCGGGCAGCTTTCACAGAAAGCCCTGGCTGCCTTCAGGAATAAAAACATCGGCTTCGTCTTTCAGTTCCACCAGTTGCTTCCTGAATTCACCGCACTTGAAAATGTGTGCATTCCGGCGCTGATTGCGGGGAAATCACGTACCGAGGCTATGGAAAGAGCCTCGGAGCTTCTCGATTTCCTGGGAATGAGTGACAGGCTTGATCATAAGCCTTCACAGCTCAGTGGTGGTGAGCAGCAGCGTGTGGCAGTGGCACGTGCAATAGTGAACAGCCCCTCAATGATACTGGCTGATGAACCTTCGGGAAACCTGGATACAGAGAACAAGACCGAACTGCATAAGCTGTTTTTTCGGTTGCGTGACACCTTCGGACATACATTCATCATTGTAACCCATGATCCGCAACTGGCCTCAATGTCAGACCGGACAATAAGGATAAAGGACGGTCTGATTACCGGTTGAAGCTGATTTCGGAGTCTTGAAAGATGAAGAAATTGTTTTACGGTATGATGAAAACAAGGAACTTGAATATCGGGCAAGGAGAATTGCATATTGGAACAGTGAGAAAAAGTTTGTTCGAGTTTATTACCATCAATTGTGAATTGAAAGCTGAGAAAGCAGGCTGAAAACGTAAATGGTCATTTCCCGGCATAGTGACCGTGAAACGGCTCTAATTGATGAATTACATCAATATCTAAAGCTTTTTGGAAGACCCGGATGGTAGTTGGAGAAAGGTTATACAAGTAACCTATATTAACTGCCAAATTTACTCTTCCCCGAAATGCGGGGGCTTACTTTTAAAAATCAAAGATCGTAATGCTGAGAATCAGTAGTTTGCGAGAAAAAAATAATGACTTGCCGGTTTGCCGGACAACAATGATCTCATTTATTAAAAGTTCCTGATCCGGCAATCTGCCAGTCAATGACGCGCAGTATAAACCGTGAAAAAGAATCCCTTGTTGCATTCTGTAAGGGCAGCGAGCTTCAATGCTATATAAATTTGGAAATTAAGACAATTGGCTTATCTTTGTAGACATATTTCCAGACAAAAAAATATTATGGAAAAGCAATCAACGCATAGCATCAGTGCTGACAAAACAGATACGAAGCAGTTAAATACCCTCAAGAGAGAGAATTCTAAAGAGGAGAGTAATCTGAATATGCAGATTAGCAGGGAGTTACAAGAATACTTTAAGAATACAGAATTTGAAAATCTGGTCTCACCCGGTCAATCTGATCTGACATTATCGGGGTTCCTGAATAATAAACTCCTCATCGTCTTTACAATCAGGACAGGTATCCCCTATTCTTTATTTGCCCTTATCAAGGATTATACCCCGTTTACATTCAATGACTGGGCAGAATATCTGAACATTTCGGGTAAATCACTTACAAGATACAGACAGTCAGATAAATTCTTTAAACCAATCCATACTGAAAAGATCATTGAACTTGCTGAGGTCACAAACCTTGGTCTGGGGGTTTTTGGTTCGGAAAATAAGTTTAAAATGTGGCTTGAAACACCAAATTTTGCTCTTGGCAATCAAAAACCCTTTGAGCTACTGAAAGATTCATACGGTAAAGAGATGGTTATGGGAGAACTTACACGCATTGATCATGGGATTCTTGCCTAATGGAAGTTTTCAGGTTATCGAAAAAGAAGTGGGCCTCCGAACTATCGGGTAAGGGAGCTGCACTTAAGGGAGCCCGCTGGAATTCCCCCGGTACTGAAATTATTTATACTGCATCAAACAGATCACTGGCAATGGCTGAAGTGGCCGTTCATCTGACACTTGGAACTTTACCTGACGATTATATGATGGTAACGATTGTAATTCCTGATGATGTTTCACTGCAATCAATCCGGGAAAGTGATCTGCCTCGTTTCTGGAACTCATTTCCTTATCTGCCGGTGACCCAGACAGTGGGTGATAATTTTATCAGGGAGAACAGTCATTGTTTATTGAAAATACCATCCGCCGTTACAAAAGGCGATTTCAATATTCTCATTAATCCCTTCCACCCGGATTTCAGCAGGATCAGGATTAAAAGTATTGAACCTTTCCCCTTTGACAAAAGGATATTTAAGTGAAACCCGCATGTATTAAATGTATAAATACGTATGTATATAATTTTCAAATATGTGGATTCCATCAGACCTTGAAAATCAAAATTAGATACTGATGAAAAAATGAATCTCCTTCAGCAAAAAAGTCCAAAATTATTTTCGCCGGATAGCATTATTATACCTGAATTATCCTTACTAATCATCAATCTGAAGTACATGTTGAGTCAGGTAATCAAGTAGCGTAGGAAACCCTTATCATAATTCTTACTTTTACCATGTTTAAAGATATATGCATGGTACAAAACATAAAAGATTTGAAAGTTTTTCTTGATGAAAAGGTAGCTCAATATAACAATCCAACTTTCATTGAACTCGATCCGATTCAAATACCTCATTCGTACACAACAAAGGAAGACATCGAAATATCCGGTTTTTTATCAGCGATAATCTCATGGGGGAATCGCACTTCCATTATAAAAAATGCAAAGCGGATGATGGGATACATGGGAGATTCTCCTTATGATTTTATACTTAATCATAATTACCGTCATCTGAAGCAAATGGACGGTTTTGTGCATCGTACATTTAATTCAGATGACCTTTTGACATTCATTGAAGGCCTGAAGCACCTATATAAGGGTAAAAACGGACTGGAAGGAATATTTGTGAAATATCAGACCATTGATTCATTGCAACCTGCAATTCATGAATTAAAGAAAGAGTTTTTTAATATCCCTCATCTTGGGAGAACCCGAAAACACCTTCCTGACCCGATGACTGGTTCTGCTGCAAAAAAAATAAACATGTTCTTACGGATAATTAAGGTAGCAGTCAATCAAAGTAAATTAGTTCATCTTGATGGAAAAATCGCCCAAAATGACCACCTGAAGCCGGAGTAAATTGACCACCCCCTTGCCGAATTAAACTGACCACCCTTCGCCGGAGCAAATTGACCACCTTACGCCGGACTAAACTGACCATCCTTTATCCTATTGCTTCATAATCATGATTTGTTGGGTTGAATGATTAATGTTGAAGGTATTATACAATACCTATCATTCATGTCTAACAATTTAATTATTATGAGTAAAGCAAGAAGAATTTTAAAGATGTACACCGAAGGTGTAAGTAAACAATCGATCAGTGTTCGCACAGGTGCAACACGGAACACGGTAAAGAAGTATATCCGGCAGTTTGTTGCCTTGGGCAAGACTTTCGAAGAAATAAATAAACTCAGTGATACCCAGATGGAAGCATTGTTTTCATTGCCACGACAGGAAGCCGGCAATGATCAGCGAAAGGCAGACCTGATTGCCTTCTTTCCTGAGATGGAAAAAGCCCTCAAACGCAAAGGCGAGACAAGGGAAAAGCAATGGGAGAGATATTTTTTAAAACATCCTGACGGTTACCGTATTACGCAGTTCAAGGAATATTATAACCTGTGGAGCAAGAAGGTCAACTCTTCGATGCACCAGGAGCATAAAAGTGGGGACAAGATGTACGTTGACTATGCCGGCGATAAGCTTTCCTTTGTTGATCAGGCAACCGGAGAAGTGATTCCTGCAGAGATTTTTGTTTCCATACTGGGTGCAAGCCAGCTGACCTATGTTGAGGCATCACTGACACAAAGGAAGGAGGATTTTATAGGTTCATGCGAGAATGCCCTGCATTATTACGAAGGTATGCCACAGGCCATTGTCACCGACAATTTAAAATCCGCTGTAATCAAGAGTGACCGGTACGAACCCACACTCAATGAGATGTTCCGTGATTTTGTAGGTCATTACCACATGACAGCTCTTCCGGCAGGGCCCTATAAGCCTAAACACAAAGCGCTTGTTGAGGGAGCAGTCAAAATAATTTACCGGACGATTTTCAGCACGGTCAAACAACATACTTACTTTTCTTTAGCAGACTTGAATAGGGCTATATGGGAAGAGCTCGAGGTCCATAACAACAAACCTATGACCGGTCGTCCATATAGCAGAAGGCAATTGTTCGAAGAAATAGAGAAATCGGATCTTCAGCCACTACCACAATACCGGTACCAGGTTAAACGGAAGAAAGTAGTTACGGTAATGAAGAATAACCATGTATGTCTTGCTGAGGACAAGCATTATTACAGCGTTCCTTATCGTTACATCGGAAAGAAAGTTACCATTCTCTACTGCCAGGACCGGGTAGAAGTTTATCACCGTTATGAATGCATATCAACACATACTCGCAGTTTTAAGCCTTACGGATATACAACCAATGAAGATCACCTGGCGTCCCACCACCAGTTTAAAAGCGACTGGACTCCTGAGAAGTTCATTCAACGGGCAACCTTTATTGGAGATGATACCAGAGATTATATAGCCCGTATTCTTGAGATAAGGCAACATCCCGAACAAGCCTATAAAACATGCCAGGGCATCCTTAGCTTTGTTACCCGGGCAGGCAGTGAGCGATTGAACCGTGCCTGCCACAGGGCACTGTACTATGGCGACTTCAGTTATAATGCTATCAGAATAATCCTCGAAAAACGCTTGGACCAGGAGCCTTTCGATATTGAAAATGACAATAAAAAAATGCCAGGACATCGTAACGTTCGAGGAGGAAACTATTACAAATAATCAAATTATCTCAAATCCAGCCATGACATGATCGTGGCTGGATTAATCCTATTATAAACCCTTTAAAATGAAAATGTATGAATGAGCAAACATTACAGCGTCTTAAACAAATGAAATTCCAGGGGATGGCAACAGCCTTTAAAACCACGCTTGAAGACGGGCGTATGTCCAGCATGACAGCTGATGAAATGGTGGCTTTCCTTGTTGAATCGGAATGGGATCATCGTAACAACCGTCGCATTGAACGTCATATAAATCAAGCACGTTTTCGTTACAAAGCAAATATCGAGAACCTTGACTTTGATGCCGAGCGGAACCTTGATAAAAACCAAATCATGCGCTTTGCCGATTGTCATTTTATTGATAAATCAGAAACCATTATTATAACGGGCAGTACTGGTATCGGTTATGTAAACCAAATGATAATGTAAAGTAGAACACGTAAAGTATTGTAATGCAACAACACGAGAGCATTCTACTTTACATTTTGTTTTTCATTTTTACTGGAAGTTCTTCAGCCACTCCAATAGATTATCATTGTTCGTCCATAAAGGTCCTTCTCTTTTAACAACATCTGCATACGCTTTTTCTATAGCTTCACGCTTTTGTTTTGAGTCAACCCTTGCATAAACTTCTGTTGTTTGTACCGACTCATGACCAAGTATATCACGTATGTAAACCAGATTAACACCGGCCTGCAAGAGATGCATCGCTTTTGAGTGTCTGAGCGAGTGTGGGCTGATCTTTTCTGGTATCAGTTTCTGATCTTTCTTTCTTGCCGCGCTTGCATAGTACTGAAGAATGTAATAAACTCCTGCACGGGTAAGCTTCTCTTTTCTGCTATTATAAAATAGTGGATACAGATTTGCATGTGGTTCAAGTAAGTGGTTTTTCTCCATATAATATTTCAAGTGCATCACTTGTTGATCCATTAGAGGAACGATCCTCGCTTTGTTTCCTTTGCCAACTAATTTGATCGTAAAAGGCTTTGTTAACCGTACATTTGATGCCGTAAGATCAATAACTTCCTGTACTCTTGCAGCAGAGTCATACATCAGTGCAAGCATAGCAAGATCACGTCTTCCTTTCTTTGTAGAAAGGTCAGGTTGCGCAAGCAGTAATTTAATACCCTCTATTGTTAAATAGTTCATCGTACGTTTTTTTGTTTTTTTCACCTTGATAGAGAGTATTCGCTGCCACTCATTTATATTCTCAGGAGCCTCGTATTGCAAATAACTAAAAAAAGAGTGTATGGCTGCAAGACGAACATTGCGAGTAGAGTCACTACATTTTCTTTCTCGTTGAAGCCACTCCAAAAATTCATTAATACATTCTTTTGTAATATCCTTAAGAGATAGTTTATTTACACGGATCTTTTTTTGCGATTCAACAAAGCCAATAAATAAGATGAAAGTAATCTTGTAAGAGTTTATGGTATTAGGACTCATACCTCTTTCTCCCGGAAGATATTTTGATAAAAAATCGGTAAGGCTTTTAGAAAAATCAGTCGGCTTCATAGTACTGAGTTTTATTGAGTTCAGGAAAGATGTGAGGACAGACCTTATTTACACTTTTGATAAGTGAAGGATACATTTCTGCGGTCAGCCTCACATATTTATCAGTCGCTGCAAGAGATTGATGGCCCAAATAGGTAGAGAGTATTGGAAGTGAGTAATACAAATCAAGTCCTTGTTCACACATTGATACCAAAGAGTGAACTGCAAAAGTATGCCTAAAATCATGCACTCTAGGACCAGCACCTTTGCCTTGGTGAGATATGCCTGATCTAAAAAGTATTTTTCTGAACCATTTGTAAGCTATATAAGATGTGGATATTCCTCCAGCAGGATGGACAAAGAGATGATTTATGCCTTTTACTATAGGTCTTTGATTTCTGTATTTCAGATAGTCTTGCAAATTTTCTGAAAGTGACTCAGAAAACGGAATGAGCCTCTCTTTACCGTTTTTACTGTCTCTGATCTTTAAATTATTACGTTCAACATCAACATCATTTATAGAAAGGCTCATGGCTTCACCTGTTCTGATTCCCGTCGCGTATAGTAGTCTAAAAAGCACAGGTAAAAAAAACATTACTGTTCTGGGATTTCGGTTGTTTGCTTTGATTTGATCACAAATACAGAAAAATCTAAGAACTTCTTCCTTCGTAAAAATATAAGGGGTGTAAGAGCTCCTAAATGGTGGAAGTTTTGGAACATAGGAAGTATGGCCTGTATCATTCAGGTAAAATGCAAACTGCCTTACTACCTGTATCCTGTTATTTCTGCTTTTTTCTGATTCATTGGTTTGTTTGTCGCATACTTCAACTACAAGTTCTTTGGTTATACCAATGGACGCTTCATCCCTTTTTAATGCAATTTTGTCAAACTTGCCCAGTTCATATTCTGCTGCCTGGTATTTAAAACCAAGACTTCTTTTTACAGCCAGGAACTCCTTTATTGAAGGACCGTAGATACTATAAAATGGCTTACTCATGGTAACCTCCTTTTTGCCTGTAAAATGAAAAGGGAGTATAAGGAACTTCAAGTGCACACTGTTTAAGTACTGATGTATTGATGCGCAGATAAAACATGGTGGACGTAGTGCTTGAATGACCAAGTGCTTCAGATATTACAGGTAATGGTGTTGCCTGATCTAAAAGACCGGAAGCAAAGCTGTGCCTCAGAGTATGCGGCCCATGCTTTCTATTTCTTAAATCAATATTCGCTCGCTTAAGATAGAACTGTGCAGAGTTTGCTATATCGTGTGGTTTGATTTTACCATGAGGAGACACGATTTGTAGAAAGCAATAATTTTCATTGGACAGAGGTCTTCCGTATTTTAAATAATCGATGATTGCATTGCCCACTTCCGGCAGTATTGGCAGTGTTATGCTTTTACCCGTTTTCTTTTGTTCAATAATGAACTCATCTGTCTGCCAGGAGATATTTTCAAACTTAAGATTTGCAATGTCAGACGATCTAAGCCCTAGTTTCAGTGCAAGCAAAAACATGGCATAATCTCTCTTCCCTTTAGGGTTACCTCTGTCAACGGAAACGATAAATCGCTCGATTTCTTCTTTTGTAAACGTAGAAGGCAGTTTGGGCTGCTGTTTATAATTATCCGACGGTATTTTCTTTGAGTAATCAGTACTGACAAGCTCCCTTTCGAACAAATATTGTACATAGCTCCTTAAAATGCACAGAGCTACATGTCTTGCTGCAGGCTTTTGAGGATTAAGCCCGCCGATAAATTGTAAAATCTCTGAAGATGTGATTCTATTTACCGATCTGATTCGTTTTGCACTTAAGAAGCAATTGAATGCATGCAGGTATATCTTATAGTTGGTTATTGTCGCTTTTGATAGACTATAAATCGTTGTTTTATAATCAATGAAGTTCTTCATTGATATTCCTATTACTCCATTCAGCTCCTTAGGTGGTTTTCTTCTCATTCCAAATAGAACTCTGCCTGTGTTTTGAAAATCAATAAGAGCTTCAATTTTACTTACGAAGTGTTTTTTGTTTATTGGTAGATTTTCGAACTTATATTTTCCAAGTTCTGATACAAGGAAGGCTTCGCCGATTTTAGCGGTATAAATCTTCAGTCGGCGTTCCGCCATGTAAATCTTTAATTTTTCCCAAGCTGCTCGGTACTTTCTAATTGTTTGCTCTGACCTACGGATACTTCTTAAATAGCGGTGGAAGTCTTCCGTTAACTCATCGATGGTTTGTTTTCTTTGTTCCATTACATAATATTCTTAAAGTTTGATAGACACTATTGTCTACTTTAATTTAAAAATATAATGTAAAGTGGATGAGCGAATCGGTATTGATAATCAGCAACTTAAATAATTGCCTTTACATTATCATTTGGTTTACATAACCCACATTATGTAAAACTTTACATAATATCGGCAAAAGTTTTATAGCTTCAGCAATTGGTAATCAGGCATGTATATTAGGTCATAAAGTTTTATACGCTAATACCACAAAGCTATTTGCCAAACTAAAAATGTCGAAAGCTGATGGATCGTATATCAAAGAAATAGCACGCATTGAAAAGCAGGATTTATTAATACTTGATGACTTTGGGATACAACCCTTCGACAATCAAAGCCGTTCATCACTCATGGAAATTATCGAAGATCGCCATGGGAAACGCTCAACCATCATCACATCACAACTCCCGGTAATCCAGTGGTATGAGATAATCGGCGAGAATACAATTGCCGATGCTATATTGGATCGCATCGTACATCAGGCTCATCGTATTGATCTCTCAGGTGAATCTATGCGTAAACGAAATAATAAAACAATCTCATTATTTGCAGAAACGGACTAAAAAAATAACTTTGTAAAATCACCCTGCTGATTATGATAAAAAAGAAGCAAAAAAGGAGGTTAACTTAAAGGGTGGTCTTTCCAGCCGGCGAAGCATGGTCTATCAAAACCGGCGAAAGGTGGTCAATATAACCGATTTTTCCACGATCAACACAAAATCATTTTTACCAAGGATATCGACCCATTTAAGTTTTAGTATATCACTTGCCCTAAGACCCCAAAAGCTACCTACGGCCACAAATAATGATATTTCGAATTTTTTGTCATTAAATAGCTTCCTGATCAGATTCAGGTTCTGATCCCAGCTTAGGAAATCTGCAGTTGTTTTGCTGTATTTAGCGCTCATAAAATGTTCATTTTTGATTGGTTAAACATATAAGTGAAATAGCAGTTTTTTATTGCCTTTGATTTCGCATTATTAATCAGACACTTATAAGTAAATATTCAGTTTTATACAAAAGTGAATGTTTTGGTCTCAGGCATTTTTTAACTATTAATTCCTGTCTGTTAATTATAACAAAATTGGTAATACTGAAATTTTTCATCCCAGAATCTGAACCAACTTGGATAATTAATAATGCTGATTCCAGTTATTTTTTCATTTGACATGAATAACAGTATAAGATAGTTTTCCAATGTCTCGCTATTAATACAAACCTTAAACTGTAATATTTTAAATTCCTCATGCATGTTGCAAAGATAATGAAATGTTATAATTATATGGTATTAATTATATATTTATTAATATATGGTTATAATTATGACAATATCAATTTTAATCTAAGAATTGGATTCTTAATTTTGAATTAAATTTTTCATAAAATGGTTTACGAACGTATAAATCCGATCTCTGATCGCCACCAGGCAACATTGACTACAATTGGAAAGAAGATTCTCGAACTACGCAGATCCACAGGTCTATCTATTGAAAGATTCTGTGTAAGAAATGATCTCCCCCGAATTTCATACGCAAATCTTGAAGCTGGTAAAAACTTTCACATGACAACACTATTAAAGGTACTTGATGCATATCCTGAAATAAAATCATTGGGAGATTTTTTTATAGGGATTTAATAATTATAAAAGGGATGAAGGATTTTGGATGAACAAACCTTGTAATCCATATGGCCAGAAGATTGTTAAAAACTTTATACCAAGAATTCTGGTTTCGTAAAAGTTCCACTGGTTAAAATTGGTATTTTTTAAACGATAATACCTGTGCTGGTGGTGCATTTTGATACTTCAGATGGTTAAATAATCATAGGTTAGCGTTGATTGCTTCATTTTACCATGATGTGGTGATGATCATTAACACCATTAAGTGCAGCATATTTTACCATTAAATGTATTTTAGATGCCATTATGGAACAGTCTGATCAATATTATGTTGTGGCTGTATTTATATCGGAATACACGGCAGATTGAACATGAAAAAAAATGATAGAATATCCCGCCAATCATCGATACCCGGCGAGCAGTTGGTCGAATTAGAAAAGATTGGCCTTGTTGTCCGGGAACTTCGATTCAATTTCGGGTTAATAACGCAAAAAGAACTTGCTGTCAGGTGCGGATTGCACACCAATACCATCCGGACAATTGAACAAGGTAGAAAAAATTATAATTTGGTGAGTCTCATGAAAATCATCAGTTATTTTAAATATGACCTGCCAACTTTCATGAGGGAATTGATGTAAATTCTTTTTTATCTTAATAGTTCACTTACTTCAATTTCATCAGTCAGTATTGTTTGCTTTGCTTGGATCATCATTTACAGCATATATTTCTTTCTTGTAATCTGCATTAATATCTATCTTAGAAGTAATTAGCTGGACAGTCTTGGAAATATCAGAAAGTGATAAGGACAACTTGCTCATAGAAAGTAGCTGATTCAGTTCCTGAACATTATTGGAGTTTGTTATTCTTAAAAGGTGATAATACAGTACTGTTTGAAATAGCTTAATTGATGTCATTCTTTTATCTGATATTTCAACTCTATATCTTTCATAAAGTTTTGTAACCAATGTTCGGTTATAGCCATAAAAAAACTTGGAAGGTGATTTTAAGTAATCTTCAGTTTCCTTTGCAACATCAACAGCTGAAAAAGACGGAGAAACCTCTTTTTGTTTTTCTTCTTTTATTTCTTGTTGGTTGTTATTGTTATCAGGGAGTTCGCCTGGTAAATCAGTAGTTGTATTACTTCTATCTGACGGTAACTGACCTACTACATTAGCAGGTGTATTACTATGAGTAATTGTCCTCTTATCGGTTACACTACTATTAGGTGAATTACCTTTAATCGAATTATCATTGGTTATTATACTATCAGGCAGGTTACCATTATTATGTTCTTTATCTTCGGGTACTGCAGCCAGCCTTAGTATTTCATTAATATTAATAGCAATTGTCTTATTGGTGACCTGTTGTATCAATTTCATGTCCCGGAACTTCTTTAGTGCTTTTTTGATTGTCCGGTGATCTGATCCGACTGATTTTGAAATACGGTAGATCGTGACCCTGAAAGATTCGGCATTTGATAAAAGGTATGCCAATATTAACTTTTCAGTGGCTGATAAATTGATATAAAAAAGTGCGTTCGGAATTTGTGTAAAATCAGACTTCAGTTCTGTTTTCTTAACGTAAAAATAATTGCCGGTGCTTTTCATGTTTTATTTATTATGAATTATATTTTTATTATTTTGATTCAGCCAATTGCATAACATAATTTGTTCCATGTGTAATGTTGTACAGTGGTATAAGTAAGAAATTTAACATTGCGAGATCAAATTCCTTTCCGTATGGCATCACATCGAAAATCTTGTAAAAGTTATCCTCCCATTCATAATCGCGATCATTAATTCGATAATAGCTGCCATTTAATGTGTATAGCGTTTGCAACAATAAATCGGGTATGCAGATATGATATTGAAGTGCTCCATTCCTATGAATCCAATCCATTTCTTCCTTCCAGTTGGTTATGTTTTCCTTCTTCATAAAATCTTCCAACTCATTGTCCATCCGATTCCTGTGTCTGTCGTACCATTCTTTCTGATAGTCCATCTGAAATTTGAAAAAGTGTGTAATTGATAACATCACAATTAATGCCTGTTCAACTTCCATATTGATTGTTCCATCATAATATTTTTTCCTGGCAAGGTCAATTATCAAATCGATTTTACTTTCGTTTAAAATTTTATTACCCATTTTATAGTCTTCTATCAGAGATTCAATGGTTTTGCGACCAGACCAGAATCCCAGAGCACATCCTGTTTCACAGTAAAATTGAATTATGTCACTTATTGATTCGATATGAATACCGGATCCCAGGAATAATGTACGGGCACCGTCAGCCTCACCGGATTCAAGTAGAACCTGATAATAATAATTCTGTTCCTCATCTGATACCTTAACAAGGAATTTATGGTCTCCTTTTTCGAAGTGGATCTTTAAAAGGTAAACTGTTTCATCCCAATTATTATTCAATAAATAAATTGCTTGCGAAACATCATCAACAAAAACATCTATAATCCTGGTTCTCAGTGACAAATAATATTCCAATTCCTCTTCTGATGATTTCTCCAATTCACCTAAAGAGATGTTGTCAGGCTCTTCAACCTTCATGAACTCACAATCATCATAGAAGCCATTAATCCTGAAGTACTCCTCTATATTGTCACCGGCATCAAATAGCCCTGATCCAATTATATTGTCATTCTCGTCAATAATAAGATAAAACCTATCCAAGATGGATGCTTGCTCCAATGCCTCCTCAAATGTCAAATTTGCCTTAGCCCAACAAAGGTCATAAGCAACATCCACCGGATCAATAGTATCAACCCCTTCTATGAAATGACATGCCGGCCACTCATCCTGGTTAAAAAAATCACCTGTAAAAGGATTGATGCCGTTTTCCAATAAAACTCGCTCATATTCTGACATAAATGCATAATCATAACCTTCACCAGGTTCAGCAAAATATATGTTTGGGTATATGGATGATTCTCCAAAAAGGTTTGTAAACTCTTCCTCTGTCAGAATTTCGATTCCTTCTGATGCTTTGTAATCATCAATTATCTGGCCCATTTCTTCCCATTCAGCAATTATTTGCTTCATCTCTTCAATTGTATAGTGATATGGATTCGTTATTTTCATGATCTTAGTCTTTAATGATTTTATTATCCGGGATAAACTCCCATACGGTCGGTTCTTCATCTTGGTCAAAACCAAGAATTTCGTATCGATATAACCTGTTCCCATCTGTTAGTATTTTTTTGACACTCTTTTTAGGATCGAAAACTTTTTTTAGATAAGGGAGTGTGAGACCCTTATAATCCCGATTTGTTTTTCGAGCTAAGGCGTGAAGTTCATCAAGTGTCCAGTGACCGTAAATAAGTTCTCGCATTACTGCGCAATTGGTAAGATCAAATACCTCTCCTACAAAGGAGATCTTCATAGATTCAAGCATTGTTGGCCTGTAGCCAATCATGCCAATTGTTAATTCTGTTTTATTCATTTGTATATTTGTTATATATCAATAATCAT
>Ga0209606_1000344_pt1 | contig 73167 bp, 54 predicted proteins | sample AD_UKC057_MetaG_FD_184412 | JGI IMG/M metagenome (GOLD analysis project Ga0209606, IMG submission 184412) | Active sludge microbial communities of municipal wastewater-treating anaerobic digesters from USA - AD_UKC057_MetaG (SPAdes) (version 2) | ecosystem: Engineered > Bioreactor > Anaerobic >...
TTCTGATTCGCTGCAGACTTGTCCATAAGAATGACCCTCAAACGGTGTTTGCCAAGACGCACCCGAGACAATCGCGGGCAAATGCCCCCTTACTGTAGAGATATGCCCTGCCGAGTTCAAGAATTCGAATTGCCTCACAAAAGTATCTGAATCGGCGAGACGCGGATTCGCCAAATCGCCTGGTAAGCGCCAACGAAACCGGGTGCCGTTCGGTTCGTTGGCCCCGGTTGGCGCTCACAGGCGATGTGCCGGGCCGGTCTTGTCTGACCCTCATGGGTGTGTTGAACTCCGGCCCCGTGCCGCGAATGCCAGCGTGTTCATGTTGCATTGCTTCCTATTATCCGGAGGCGACTGGGAGGTTCACGAATTCGTTTGGCAGCTCCGCGCAGCATGTTCTGATTGGGTCCTACCGGTCCTTTCGGAGCGCCTTGGCCAGCCTGAACGGCCTGATGCGCGGTCTCCTGTTTGAACTGCTTTCACCGGTAACGCTAGAATTCCGGCAGCCGGGACGGGTTGCGGGAGAGTTACGTCACAACGAAAGCGAGCTTGATGAGTATTAGTTTCTTCAACACTCTGACGCGGAGGAAAGACGAGTTTGTGCCGTTGCAGGAAGGCAAGGCAGGTGTCTACACCTGCGGCCCGACGGTGTACAACTATGCCCATATCGGGAACTTGCGGACGTTTCTGTTCGAGGACCTGCTCCGGCGGCACCTCGAGTACCGCGGATATGCGGTTACTCACGTGATGAACGTGACGGACGTCGAGGACAAGATTATCCGGGCCTGCCGCGAGACGGGCGAATCGCTGGAGTCGCTGACCGGCCGGTATACAAAGGCGTTTCTGGAGGATATGGACACCCTCCGCATCCTGCGTCCTCACGTGATGCCGCGGGCGACCGAAACGGTCCCGGATATGGTCGAGTTCATCAAGACGTTGCGCGAGCATGGCCACACCTATGAAGTCGATGGCAGCATTTATTTCCGCCTCTCGTCGTTCAGCAATTACGGCAAGCTCAGCGGGTTTGATATCGACGCGCTGAAGGCCAATGCCGACGGCCGCATCGACTCCGACGAATACGAAACCGACGACGCCCGCGATTTCGCCCTCTGGAAAGCCTGGGACGAGGACGACGGCGACATTTTCTGGGACACGGAGCTGGGGAAGGGGCGGCCGGGATGGCACATCGAGTGCTCGTGCATGAGCCGTAAATACCTCGGCGACACGTTCGATATCCACTGCGGGGGGATCGATCTGGTGTTCCCACATCATGAGAACGAGATCGCGCAGTCCGAGGCCGCGACGGGCAAACCCTTTGTGAAATACTGGCTTCATGCGGGCCATCTTCAGGTCGAAGGCCGCAAGATGGCGAAATCCTATGGCAACACGTACACCCTTCGCGATTTGCTCGACAAAGGTTACGACCCCCTGGCGATTCGCTGGGTGTTGTCGTCAACCCATTATCGGGAACCCAGCAACTTCACCTTCGACGGTCTCGAAGCGGCCGCCCAGTCGGTGCGGCGGATCCAGGATTTCCGTTTGCGGCTCAGGGAAGTGGCCGGCGACGGCGCCGAGCTGGTTGAAGAGACCGCCGCGTGCGAGAAAGCCTTTGGAGCGGCGCTGGACGACGATCTGAACATCTCGGCGGCGTTGGCGGTGATCTTTGACTTCGTCCGGGACACCAACAAATTGATTGACGGGGACTGCCTGGGCAAGGCGGGGGCAGAAAAGGCGTTGGCGCTGCTGGACCGGCTAGACGCCGTGTGCGGGCTTTTCCCCGAGAAGGAAGCCGGAGCGGCGCCGCAGGAAGTGCTTGAGCTGGTGAACGAGCGGCAGCGGGTGCGTCGCGAGAAAGACTTTTCCCGCGCCGACGAGATCCGCGATATCCTGAACGGAATGGGGTGGGTCGTCGAAGATACGCCCGACGGTCCCCGTGTGAAGAGGATCTAATGGTGCAATCCGGGCGGATTGCGTGACGCCGGATTGCGCGGGAGGGCAAGGTGATGCGAACCTCACGGTTGCAGGGGGTGCAGGCTCTTCATGATGTCGAGCAGCGGTCCTTTCGGCTCACCTTGTCCGTGGTTGAGCTGGTGCGGCAGATCGAGCCGGAACTGCCCCAGGCGCTTGCTGACCGAATCATCGTCGCGGCAACGGATTTCGGCGTAGACGTGTCTGAAGCGGTGGTCCACAGCACGCCGAAAACCCAGGTAAGCAAGCTGGTAGCCGCCCGCCGTACCACGCGCGAAATGGCGTTTCTGCTCCATTTGCTCAAAGGCATCCAGATGGCCGCCGAACCCGCGCTGCGGCCCCTCATCGAGGAGGCCGCGGCACTGCAGGAGGAACTCGCCGGCCTCATCGTCCGTCTGCGTCAGGACGCCGAACGCGAGTCGAGACAATAAGTTAAGACAATCAGGGGGCCATGCGGCCGTTTCCAAACCTCTCCGGGAGAAGTGTGCGGAACTTCGTGCAAACGTTGGTGTTCTATCCAGTGTGGTCAAGGTCGACCGGCGAATGAACGAACCCTCCGATTGGGAACTCGTCGCGCTCGCGCGCACCGGCGATGACCAGGCCTTTGCGCGCCTGGTGCGGCGGTATCAGCAGGGCGTGGTGGCGTTCTGTCAGCGCATGGTGGGTTCGCGAGATGACGCCGAGGACCTTGCGCAGGACAGTTTCATCCGCGTGTACCGGTATCTGGCTGGGCTCCGTCCCGAGGCGAAATTTTCTACCGCCCTGTTCGGGATCGCCCGCAACCTGACGCTGAACTTCCTCCGCGATGCCGGCCGGCGGGGCCGTGGCAAGACGTGTTCGCTGACCAGTGAAGATGCGGCGCAACAACCGGTTCGCGACCCGGCCAACAGCCCGGAACACCGGGCGCGGCTTCACGAGATCGAGACGATGCTCGAACGGGCGCTCGAGGGGGTGTCGCCGGAGCATCGCGAAGTCCTGGTGCTTCGCGAACTGAACGGCCTTGATTACGAGGCGATTGCGGCAGTGACGAAATGCCGCAAGGGTACGGTCAAGAGCCGCCTTGCCCGTGCACGCGAGCAACTCCGAATCCAGTTGTTGGAACTCGGGGGAGACGAGATATGAAGCAGGAAGAAATCAACGAGCTGCTATCGGCTCACCTCGATGGTGAAAGCGAGGATCCCGAAGCGGTGGAACGCCTGCTCGAGGGCGAGCCGGACGTGCGCCGCCGCTTCGAGATCCTTCAATCGCAATCGAAGGCGCTCCGTTCGTTGCCTCTGCCGGATGTCGCGCCCGAATTCGCTACGCGCGTGCTGGCCGGAGTGCGCGAGGAACGCCTCAGCCGCCATCGCCGGTGGATGCCGCTTGTGTTGCCGTTGGCGGCCGCTGCCGCGGTGGTGGTGGTGCTGGGAACCGTCTATTTCGCCACGCAGACCCGGCCCGAACCCGGGACCTGGCCGGCCGCGAACGATTTGCGAAAATGGAACGAAATCGATCCCGAAATGCTGGATGCGGCCTTGGTCGAGCGCATGGCGGCCGCCCCGGACGCCTTCGAGTTGTGGGACCAGGGGTATGGAGAGGCTGGCGCCGATGATTCATGGGACGATACCGCCGCCTCCACGCTCGACGAAATGGCCGCCGTCATGGACGCGGAAGCCGAGCTTGACGTTCTGATAGAGGAACTCAGTGCAGAGGAAGAAGCCGTCTTCCGTGAATTGCTGGTCGCATATGCGATGGAGGGTTAGATTCATGAGACACGCACTGCTGCTGGTTGTTGCTGCAACGGCGTCCGTTCTGATGACATGGAGCGCGGCTGCCCAGCCGCCGGCGGCGCCGCCTTCGCCGCCGCGCGCCGAGCATGCCGCAAGACCCCTGATGGACGAACTCAAGCGCATGAGTGAAGCCGACATCCGTTCTCTGGTCGAAATGGTCCGTATGGTGCGGTTGACGCAGGAACTGGGCCTCAACGACGAACAAGCCGTCGTGCTGGTGCGGCAATTCAGCGAGGTAAAAGAAGAAACGGGCAGAATCCAAAGGGAACGCCAGGAACTTGGGAAAGCGCTGCGGGAATTGGTGAATGCCAGCGCCCCCGAAGACCAGATTCAGAAAAAGCTCGACGAACTCGTTGCCAGAGACAAGGAATCGCTCATGAAACGGTTCGACGCGTTCGAGCGCGCCTCCGCCGGGCTAACCCCCGCACAGAGAGCCAAGCTATACCTGTTCATGGGCGATTTTGACAAGCGCATGCGCACCCTTATCGAGAAAGCCAGAGAGCAATTCCGCGAACAGCGCGGAGAGCGGATGGGTGAGCCGGTCATGCGCGAGGATGGCCCGTTTCGCCGCGGCGGACCCGCCGGACCCACCCCGCGCGAGAGGTTTGGTGGCGGACGCGGCGCGGCCGAAGGCCGCCCGGGCGCACGCCGCGGCGTTGAGGGACAGCCCCTACAGCAAGCGCCCGCACCCGAACCGCCCGAGCAGGAATAGGCCGCGAAGAACCGGCAAGACCCGGGACGCCGTCAAGCGAGCACATCGGGAAGGGCCGTTCCGGCGGGCGTTACGTCGATGGGCCGCTGTGCCGCATTCCATCGGTGCCCTTGCCGGTCGCGGACCCGCTTACCGTCCGGGCGGACATCCCTCTTGCTGTTCCCACGCGTCGTTACGGTAGATGTGGCGGCGAACGCGGAACCCGCTTGCGGTGACGGCAATCTCACTGAGTTCACCAAAGCAGTTCTTCCGGGGATGGTGATAAAAGAACGCGCCCGTGGAAAGGTGGAATACGTTGGGAAATTCCGGGTCCCGCGTGTAGCTGAAGCGGTGGACGTGTCCGGCGACATAAAGCACCCGTTTGCCGCATTGGCCCAAGGCCCGGCGCAGGTCTTCGGCGTGGCGCAACCGCCGGTTCCGGCTGCTGGCGTACGCATCCGTCTCATGCATGACGGGATAGTGCGCGCCCACGATGACGGGGTCTGAGGCTTGTCGCAACAGGGCTTCCGTGGCGGCGACGTCCGCCGCGGAGATATGGCCCGCGGACGAAACCAGATTCGGGCACACGGTTGGGACCAGTACCAGCGACGTGCCGCCGCGCAACTTCTGCGCCGCCGGATAGCCTTCCGGCGGGAGGTAAAGCCCGAAGTAATACTCGAACCGCCCCTCGCGCGCCGCCCGGAACGTGTAAACGTCGTGATTGCCCGGGATCAGCGTCACCTCGAGGCCGCGCCGCACCAGCCCGTCGACAAATCCCCTAGCCATACGAAATTCGGTCTCGGTCGAAGTCGACGTGAAATCTCCCGTCAACAGCACGGCAGGGGTCCCGAGCGATGCCGCGTAATCCGCAAAGGGTTCGGCTCGCGCCATGAGGAAGTGCCGGCCCCGGCGAAAGAGCACGTTGAGATTGCCAAGAAGCCGTTTATTAGCCAGAGCCAAGGGGTTCCACACGACCGACCAGAAATGAAGGTCGGCGATATGGAGCAACCGGTCGCGGACGGCGTCTGTGCCCGGCATGCCCATGCGTACGAATCCTCGCTACGAACCAGAGGCGATGGAACCGGCGGTCCCGGTCATCGCGAGCACTCCTTCCGGCCCAGCCGCGCTGGCATAGGCCGTTGCGAAATTGCGCCATGCTTCAGCATCGGCACAATTGAGCAGCTCGACAGGCCGCGGCGCGATCATGGCCGCGGCCGTATTCAGATCGCCCACGGACCGGATGCACGGCATGTAGTATTTCTCGAGCCACTGAGCATCGCTCCGCGGGTCGAAGTCTCCGGCGTCGGCTATCACCTTGGCGATGGCGGGGTCCGCCGCGGCGGCGAACAACGCCAACACCCCTGCGTTGCCCAAAGCGGTAACGGTCAGAGGCGCGCCGACCCTGTTGCGCAGAAAGACGGCGGCCGTCACGATGTCCTGAATCCGGCAGGCGGTATCCGTCGGCAGGAACGTGTCGGGGAACTTGTATACCTTGCGCTCGGACCCTTTGCGGGGCTCCTGGAACTCGCCGGTGAGAAACGTATCGATGCAAAGGACCGCGTTGCCTTCAGCCAGCAGTTTTTGAGTGAGTGCGCCGGGTCCCCCCGTAACCGGGTCGGCCAGAGCCGCTTTGCCGCGCCCGTGTACAGCCAATACAGCCCCCGTCGGTGCGGCCAGCGGCTTGTACAACAGCGCGGGGATGGCCTGGTTCGCGTCCGGCCGCCAGATAATGAGCCGCTCGAGTTCGTAGCTGCTGGCCTTGGTCTGGGCAATCAGCCGGGCGGTCACGGCGGCGGAGTCGGGCACCACCAGGCCCATGATGTCGAATAGAGCGATCCCGTACCCGGTGCGGAAAGACTCGCGGTCCCCGGGGGACTTCGGCAGCACCGCGGCGCATTTTTCGCGTGCCGTTTCGATCACCTGCGGCATGAATGTTTCCTGCATGCCGAATCCTTCGGGCAATTTGCCGTCTGGAAAGACCCGCAGCACCTCGTCGGGCTCCTTCTCATACGGGGGCTCGGTGAATTCCGCGTATTTTTCGGGTTGCCCGAGCACCCACTTGCCGAAGAAGCGGTACATTGCGGTGCGGCTGTCCTGGTTGTAGTTGTGATGATAGTCGAAATGGTGATTCTCGAGCCGGCCGGCCGCGTCGTAGAGCGCGTAGATGCCGCGAATGGCCGGAAACTCGACCCGCGGAGTCAGTTTGGTCCAATCGCCCGAGGTCGAGACCATCACCATCGGCCGGGGAGCCATGAGTGCGCCGATCTCCATGTTTGACGCCTTCATGCGGAGGATTGGGGCGTTTTCACACATGCAGCCGCCCTGCATGGTGTGAGAGATCATGTTGACGGGCGCGCTCACTTTGATGCGGGGCTCGATGGCCTGGACCGCGAAGGTCTGGGTACCGCCGCCCGAGGCGCCGGTGCACGCCAGATTATCCGCGTCTACGTAGGGCAGGGCCGCGAGGAAGTCGATCACCCGCAGGCTGTTCCACAACTGGAACGCGAAGGGGTGCAAACCATAGAGCTTGTGGACGGGCTCGTCCCAGCGGTGGTCGGGAAACTGGAGGCTGTCGACGTAGCCGACCATGTCGTAACTGAAGACCACGATGCCCATGCGGGCGAGGGTGATGCAGCGCGCCGGAACCGAGCCGCGGGCACTGTCCTCAAGGCGTCCGTGTTCCCAATGCCCGTGCGGGCATGCTACACCGGGAAACGGGCCGCCGCCTTTCGGGCGATAGAGGTTGCCGGTCACCAGCACGCCCGGGCGGGACTCGAAATACACCTTTTCAATGATGTAGTCATCGTGTTCGGCGGCCGGTTCGATGTGCGCATTGAGGGGCGTGCGTTCCGGCATGGGCCAAAGCCCCGAAGAGACGAGGATTGTGCGCCGCAGGTCCGCCGCATAGGTTTCCCAGGCTTTGCGCGAATCGAAAGAGGTCATGATAAAGGTGGCGTCGGTGTCTCGGCGGATATCGTAGCGGCCGTCGATGGGTGTTTCGGGTTGCTCGAACACACGCATATGGGCCTGAGCCTTCTCGGGCTCGAATGCCGCGTTCGCGCTCAGCGCCACTGAGGCGATGTCGCCTTCGAGACTGATCGCGGCGGCGCCCGCGGGCAACGGGGCCTCGCCTGCCTTCACCCAGCGAAAGACGCCTTTGTGAGGAGCGCTTTCCGGGGCCTGGAACGTCGCGCCGCCTATCGAGGCCTGTGCCGCGGACGCGCCATCGGCCCACAGCCATACCGTGTAGGTGGCGGCGCGCGGCAAGGTCACCGGTCCGCCCCGGAGCTCGTACGCGTCCAGCCACACAAGGTCCGGCGTCTCTACCGCCATCCCGAACACCGAAAGCAGCAACATGCACATGGCCGCGCCCTCCTTCGCGCTTGGATTACGCTTGAGCATATCGTGATTGTGTTCTGAATTAAAGGGGGAGGCTCAGGAGGGCATGCCCGTCCGGCTGGTCCCTGGCCATTGCGCGGCGTTGTATTTGCCTGCCGGAACCACTATTGTAAGGAAATCTCTTGTGGAACAGGGAGCAGATACGCCGCATGAACGTGACCATTACAGGGGCATCGGGGCATTTGGGGGCAAACCTTGTCCGCCGGCTTCTTCACGACGGGGAGAAGGTCACGGTTCTGGCATATGAGGATTCTCCTTCGCTGAAGGGCCTCGATATTCGCGAAATCCCGGGGAACGTGCTCGAGCCGGCTTCCCTCCGCGACGCCTTCGGGGGTGCGGATATCGTGTACCACCTGGCGGCCATGATCACGCTGCGCCGCACAAGCGATCCCGTGGCCCACCGGGTCAACGTCGAGGGCACCCGCAACGTGGCCGCGGCATGCAGAGCCTGCAACGTGCAGCGGCTCGTGTATTTCAGCTCGATTCATGCCTATTCGTCGTATCCCCGCCGCGAGCCCATTGACGAGAGCCGGCCATTGTGCATTCATGAGGATACACTGCCGTATGACCGATCGAAAGCCGCCGCGGAACAGCTCGTGCGTTCGGCCATCGACGACGGACTGGACGCCGTAATACTCAATCCCACGGGAGTCATCGGTCCTCACGACTACGAGCCGTCCGCCATGGGGCGTGTCTTGATAGACCTGCGGGCGGGACGGTTTCCGGTTCTTTTGCGGGGAGGATTCAATTGGGTTGATGCACGAGACGTGGCGGATGCCGCTGTTCGCGCCGCGGGTCATGCCGCGGCCGGCGCACGGTACATACTCGGCGGGACGTACGCCACCCTGGCCGACATCGCCGCGGAGATCGCGCGCACGACCCGCGCGCGCGTCCCGAAGCTCGAGTTGCCTCTCTGGGCGGCGTATGGAGGGGTGCCGTTTACGCTCCTGTGGGCGCGTCTTACCAAATCGAAACCGCGCATGACTCTGGCGTCGTTACGGGCTTTGCGCCATCACCGGCTCGTCAGCCATGAGAAAGCGAGCCGGGAACTCGGGTACGCGCCGCGGCCCCTCGAGAACACCATCTCCGATACCCTGGCGTGGTTCGACGCGCGCCAAGAAGCCTGACGGGCGGGCCCGGCCTGGCCGGGAGTTCACGAAACCGGCGCGGGCCCAGGCTCGGATTCGGGTTCCCACTCGGCCCCCACAAGCAGCGCCAGAAAACGGTTGGCGGCCGACGCGCGCGGAACGGCATGAAGGGCCTGGAACGACACGATGCAGCCGTCAACGTTGAAGAATCCCTGCAGCAGGTAAGGGTATTTCCCCGGCTCGGGTGATGAATCCTCGAGCGTGAGGTACATGCCGCGGACATTCTCAAGCTCGAACTCGAGGGGGACGGCTTCGGCCGCGGCTGCCGGGCCAGGCAAACCAGTTTTCCAGCGCGCGAGTTCCTCCCCGAACCACGAGTCGCTTCCAAATCCCGGCATCATGCCCGGTTCACCCAGGATGGTCACGGTGATGATGTACGGTTGGGGCTCCGATGCTTCGAACCGTAGCGAAGCGGCACCGGCCACCCCCGGATCGGACGGTTTCGCCTCCATACCCTCGGGTAGCGGAATATTGAGCGTCCCCCGGTGCGGAACGGCCAAGGGGATTTTCTGTGCTTGCGCGGGTTCCGCGGCGGGTTTGCCATCCGGGCCCGGCGCTGCGCTTGTCACGACGGACTCTCGCGGTGCGGGCTCGACAGTATGCCCCGGCGCTTTCTCGCATCCCGCCGCCGCGAGGAAAGCGAGGGCCGCCGCCAGCGCAATGACAAGCCCAGCCTTTCGCATCACGTATTTCCTTGCGCCTGCTATGCGCCAAGCACCTTCCGGCAGACGTCGTTCAGAACCTTGCCGTCGGCCGCTTCCCCCAATTCCTTCTTCAGGATACCCGTGAGCTTGCCCGCATGATTGATGTCGGGGTGGTCCGCCAGGTAAGCGCGCACCCTCGCCTCGAGTTCGCCGGCACTCAACTGTCGCGGCAAGAACTCCTCGATGACGGCAATCTCGCGCTCGGTTGCCGCGGTTTCCACCTCCTTGCCGTGCTCACGCAATACATCGATGGTCTGTTGACGTTTACGAATCTCCGAACGCAATGCGGTCATTGCATCCTCATCGGACACGGCCTTGCCGGTTTCCTTCTCTTTCAGCATGACGGCGGCCTTCAACATGCGCAGGCACTCGAGGCGCTCCATGTTCTTGTTTTTCATGGCCGACTTCATCTCGTCCTGGATGCGTTCCTTGATGGTCATCCGCGTGTTCCTTTTTCCTGGCAAACGGCACGGGGCTCTCTACGGCGCCGCCGCGTTGCGTCAGAAACATCCTTAACCAAATCCAATCTAGCGCGTGCGTTTCAGAATTGCAACGGTACGCGAGATTGGGGACCGCCAAGCGGGCGGACGGCTCCAAACCCGCGGCCGGGAAGGCGAAGAAGGAGGAGCCAGAAAGAACTCTGAAAGGGCGCTCTGCGTCCATGAAGAGCATGAGCGCTTTCCAGCTCGCCCCTTCAGGGGTCCTGGGATTTGGGGTTTCGGCTCCCCGGGGCGCGGCACGCGGGGCGCGTGCCGGCCTCTGGACAGCGTCTCGTCCGGGCCTTGAGCCTCTTGCCTAGTGGCCGGGGGTTTCGGCCGATTTCGCGGCCGGGACGGCCTGTTTGTAGTTGGGTTGGGCCTGTGGGTCGTCAGTGCTCATGAGCCAGTGGACAGCATCGACAATGGACTGCTTGAACCGCTCGCTTTCCCAGACGTCCTCCCGGTGGCCCAATGCGGTGAAGTATACGCGGCCCTTTTCGATGGTCCGCACCCAGACGACGGGGTAAGGCTCGATGTTGTACATTTCCTGTTTTGCGCGTTCCGGGCCAGGGTCCATGAGGGCGAGTACGTGGATGGCGTCCTCGTTGAACTTGCGGAAGCAATACCATTCCTCGTTGAGCTCCAGGCCGTCGGGGATGTGGGCCATGACCGGGTGGTTGGGGTCGACGGCTTTCACCTTGCCCACGAACTGTTTGCCGTGGCCCATGAATTCGGCGCCGATCATGGCGATGTACGGAGTAACGTCCTCTCCCTCGCCGCGAAACGTGTCCGTGGCCGAGTGGAATCCGAGAAAGCGGCCGCCGTTTTCGAGCCACTGGATCAGCTCAGCCTGGCCGTTGGGCCCCATCACCGGCGTGCCGGTCTTGTTGGGCTTTGTCAGGTCCCCCTGGGTGTAAAACATGACGATGTCGTAGTTCTTGAGGTTTTCGGCGTTGATGGTGCTGGCGTCGTAGGTCACCGTGAGCTTGGCGCCCATCGCATCGAGAAGGGGGCGTAATACCTGCTCCGCCAGGCATGGTTTGTCGCCCTGCGCGACCGTTGGGCCGTGAGCAAAGGCCTCCGAAGTGACCAGGAAGAGAACGTTTTTCGGTGCGGGGCTTTCCCCGGCGAATGAGAGTGAACAACCCAGGACAACAAGGGCAGCAACAAATGCATTCCGCGCGGCCATGACATTTCTCCTTCCGGACCTGCGGGGCATGGTTTCAAGATACGGCCCCGCACCCGACGTTGCACAATCGGCTTCTATCTGCACCCAGGCCCGCTCCGCTGGGAACAGGCCAAGAATCAACTCAGCGCGCCCATCGCCACGGCGCCCAGCAGGCCCCGCTGTTTTTCGAGCCGCTCCTGAATACGCGTCATCAGCGTTTCATCCAGAGGGAGGCGTTCGAGTGTTTCCGGATGGGGCGGCAGGGCCTGCGGCTGGTCGTTCAGTGCCCCGATCCCCATCATGTTGACCAGGGTGTTGGCAAGGTGCGTGGCATGAGGCAGTATCGGATCCCCCGGCACGTCGAGCGGGCGGTGATGTCCGCCGATGCTTTCGACCAACTCGCGGGGAAGGTTCCACCGTTCGGCCACCCATGCGCCGACTTCGCAGTGCGTGACGCCTGCGAAGACTTCGTATTCGGCCTCGTACACAGAACATCCTGACGTTTCAACAAGGTTGATGACGCGAACTGCGTCCTCCTGGAAATACTGCGCGATCACGGCTTTGCCGATGTCGTGCAACAATCCCGCCAAGTGGGCCCCGGCGATCTCGGGATGTTGCCGGCGAAAATGCTGTTCCATGGTGCCTGCCGCAAGGGAACACGCCAAGCTGTGGCGCCAGAGGTTATGGAGTGAGCGCACTTGTGCCGGGCTCTTGCCGAACAGGTTGATGACGGAGATGGTGAGCGCCAGACGCTCGATCTCGTTGAAACCCAGAATGACGACGGCTTCAGGAATGCTTCGAATGGACCTCGGAAAACCATAAAAACTGGAATTCACCACGCGAAGCACGCGCATGGCGAGGGCTTGGTCTCTTGCAATTTCGTCGGCAAGGTCGAGCGCGGTCGTGCTTTCATCCTGCACAACGCTGATGATCCGGGCCAAAACGTCGGGCAACGTTGCGATTTCGGTAATCGCGTCTACGCGGTCTCGCATGGAGTTCCTCCCTGCTCCCCAGGGATTTTGAACGACCCGGCTCAGAGGCACCTCAAGAAACGCTCCGAGAAGAATGCCAAGTAGTGAAATTATAAAGGCTTATCAGGATGCTGTCAACCGGCAGGCTTGCGCGGGGGCCGAGCGCATGCGGGCGCGGGCGCGCCCCCACCGCGACGGCATGGGCCACGTTGTGCACGACGCACAGTACGGTAGAGAACAATCGGTCCCGTTCCCGCCGCATCTTGCAGCGGGGAATGGCGCATTCGCTCCCGGCATTCAATCCGCGCAACAATACTGATGGTAATGGTCTCGGCGGCGTTTAGTCAGACCGTTGAGCACCGCGCCGGCGATGTTGGCGTTGGCCGTCTCGAGGAATTTCTTGGCCCGTGTGACGGTTTCCCGCCGCGCGTACCTGGGCGAGAGCACCAGCACCACGGTATCGACGCATTTTGCCAGCAGCACCGGGTCCGTGACGACGAGGATGGACGGGGCGTCGCACAGCACCAGATCGAATTCTTCGCGCAAGTCGCGCATGAGCTGGCGCATCTTGTCCGAGCCGATAAGTTCGGAGGGATTAGGCGGGGTTTGCCCGCTCGGGGCCATCCACAGGTTCTCGATACGAGTTGGGCGGATGATCGCGTGGGGGTCAAGCTCTTCGCGGAGCAGGTCCGCCAAACCGGGTCTGTCTTCCATCCCGAGGACGCGGTGCACATTGGGGCGGCGCAGGTCGGCGTCGACAAGAAGGACCCGCAACCCGCTTTCCGCGAACGTGACGGCCATGTTGATGGCGGTGGTTGTCTTGCCCTCGGCGGGCAGGGCGCTGGTCACGAGGACGGTCCGCGGCTTCCGCTGAATCGTGGCCAACTGAAACCGTGTACGCAGCGCACGGTACGCTTCAGCTCCCGGGGATTTCGGAGCGTGCAGCGAGGCGATGAACGTGTCCGATTCATCTTCTTCGGCGTCTGGCGCTTTCCTGCCTGCCCGGCGTCTTCTGTCGACGCGGCTGCAGGGGATAGTGCCGATGACGTCGAGGCCGAGGTGTTCCGTCACGTCCTGGGCGGTTTTGAAGGAGGCATCGTTCATCTTGAGGAGCAAGGCCGCGCCGATGCCGGCGAGCAGACCGGCCGCGGCGCCGGCGGCGATGATGGCGGCAAGGTTTATGTTTTTCGTGCGCATCGAGTGCACGCGCACGGGCGTCCGCCGCGACAACCCGCACTCACCGCGGTCCAGCGCCGCGCGTATCTTCGATTCGGTGTTTCGCAGTGTGTCAAACTCGCCCCGGCTGTTTTCGAGCGCGCCTGCCATCTGCTGGACTTCAGGGTTGGGCCCCGCAGGTTCGGTGAGGTCCCCGGGGGGCTGTTCCATCAACGTTTGGATGGCAGCCATGCGGGTATCGAGTGCAATGATCTCGAGTTCAAGCTGACGGTACTGGTGGGTGAGGCCGTAGAGCTTCCGTTCGGTCTCGCTGCCGGCCTCGCTTCCGTAACCGAGTTGTTCCGTTGCCTCCAGAATCTCGCGCTTCCTGTCCGTGACCTGGTCGAACAACTCGAGGCAGGCCAACCGATCGTCGGGACGCAGAATAGCCAGGTTGAGCTCTTCGGCGACCAGTTTGTCCATCTCTTTGAGCGAGTCTGCGACGGCGCCGTCGGCGGTCTGTCGCAAGGGCTGCGGCAATTCGATGCCGTCGCTTTGGAATTGCGTTTTGAGGCGTTCCATGCGCGCCATGAATTGTTCTCGCGCGGCCTGGGTCTTGGCAAGCTCTTCGTTCAGGGTATCCGGCCGCGCGGCATTCTCGTCATACTGCGGGGCCGCTGCGGTCACGCCAGACTGCCGTTCCTCGCGCTCGTGTTCCTCGATTTCGCGCCCGGTGCGCTCGAGTTGGCCTTGTACCAGCGCGAGTCTCTCGCGGCCCGTTTCGAGCTGCTCCTTGCGAACGTTCTGGATCAGCGCGCGCGCGGCGAACTCGGCAATGCCGGCGGCGTCGCGTTCGTTCTGCCGCGTGCAGGTCACGGAAACCGCATTTGTTGTGCCGTCGAATTCAATCCTGAGCGATTTCGAGACGTCATCGGCTGCGGTCTGGTATTCTTCGGCGGTGGCGAGCCGGTTCCAGGCTTCGCCGTCGATCATGTCGCGGCATACCAGGGCTCTCACGACATCCGGCGCGATCATGTGCGGGTTCTGATTGACGGTTTGGGAGCGCGGAGCCGAAATTGGATTCAGGGGAAGCGTCTCCCACACCGGCGGCTGGACAGAAAACTCTGTTTCCGCCACGTACACCGTCAGGCGGCTGTATAGAATCGCTCCGAACGCGCCAGACAGCAGCGCGCCCAGAACGGTGGCCACAAACACGATGTACCACCGCCCGCGGAGGATATTCTGAATGAACCCGCGGGTGTTCCCGTCTCGCCGGCGAATCTGTTTGTTGATGTCGGATGCGGAACTCGCCATGTGGTGATTACCCGGCGCCCTTGTTGGGCGGGGCCGTTTCCTGTTTGGATTGTTGCGGCGCCCACGCCTTCAGCTTGGATTCCAACAACGCGATTCGCTGCCGCAGCTCATCCTCGCGGAGCATATCGAGCCCCGGCACGTCAGCGGCAAGCCGCCAGTGTTGCAGCGCCGTTTCGAGATACTCGCGCCGGGCCTCCGGGATTTCCGAGTATTCGGCGAGTTTCTCGTACATGAGGCTGATCTCGCTGTAATCCTGGTCCGGCGTGCAATTGCCGTCAAGGCGTGCCGCCTGCAGAGAGGCTTCTCGGGCCATGTCATACTCGCCCAGTCTGGCGTGGGCACGTGCGAGGGTCCGCAAGGCGGCCAATGCGCCGCCCGGATCGCGCAAGAGCAGTTCCGGGTCGCGCAACGTTTCGATGGCCCGTTTCGGCTGGCCGAGTTTGAAGCAGATGATGCCGAGCATCGTTTTCGCCCGAGCGGTTTTCGCATGGCCCGGAAACTCTTTCTGGAACTGCTCGAGCAGCCGCAAGGCCGCTTGTCCGGCCTCCTTGGCGCCGGCTGCGTTGTTGCCTGCCGCGAACGCGCTGGACGCGGCTGCGAACAAGGCCTCGGCCCGGTCAGGAGCGCTTGCCGGCAACGCTTGCGCTACGCGTTCGTATTGCTCCATTGCCGCCTCGTATTCGCCGCGGGAGACGGACCGGCTCGCTTGGGAAAGCAGAGCCTCCGGGCTGTTGAGCCGTTGCCGCGCGAAGACCCACGCTTCGTACCCGCCCAGAGCCAGTGCGCCCAGGACCGCCAATGCGATGACATAACGGGTGAAGCGGCCCGGCCGCGTGGCGGCGGGGCGGGATTCCCGGAGGGGCTGTGCGGGAACATCGGCGTGGCCGAGCGGCTCCGGCTCTATGCGAGCGGATTGTTTCGCAGCGGGGACGACATCCGGGGGAGCTTTCGGGACCTGCGGGGAAACCGCCTCGCCGCGAGTGTCTTCCGCCTTGATATCATCATCTTCTTCGCCGTAACGCGGCTGGGACTCCAATTCCTCGAGCAGCGCCTGGGCTTTTGCCAGCTCGGGCGGGTCTTGTTTCTTGAAATCGGGTTCTCGCGAAGGTGCGCGGTCGAACGAACCAGCATCCGCGGGGCCTTCCGGGCACTCGCTGGCTTGTTCGGGTTCGGTACGGGGAGCCCGCTGGGCAGGGGAAGGCGGGGTGTCCGGGATGCCGTCAGAATCGGCCTGCTCGCCGACCACGATGATATCTTCCGTGCCGAATGAAGGGCCGGCGCCGGCGGCCCCGGAGGCTGGTTCCTTGGCCGCCTGCGAATGGGCGACGCCGCGCGACAGGTCCGTGATGATATCGCGCAATTCCTCGACAGGTGAAGGCTGGCCGGCGCCGCTGATCACATCCGCCTCGTGCGGCATGTCCTCTTCGATGGCCCCGGGCGTCATGCCGGCGTCGACGTCTGCAATCCCTATTTCGTAGAAGCTCAAGGGCGGTTCGGGGGGCGTGGATTCATGTGCTGGTTCCGGGCGCAGGACACTGCCGGCCGTCTCCTCGCGGCCGCCGTAGGTCAAGCCGGACATTCGGATGAATTCTTCTTCGCTGGCTTGTTCCTCTTGGGGCAATCCGCTTTCGAGGCGCCTGTCGTTCAGGGCATCGAGGAATTCGTTGTCGATGCGTTGCATCTCCTCGACAAGGCGCTCGTCGATGCCGTGCGGGGTCCGGTTTTCGGGTTCGTTGCTCGATGCCATGTCCGTCATCCTAGTACCCGAAGAGGTACGTGCCGGCCGGGGCCAGCAAGCGCTTCTGCATCATTCCCCACTCCCCTGCCGCGCTCTCACGGCTCTTCCGCGAAGAGGTCGCCGCGATTTCCCTCAGCATTTAGAAGCAGCCGGTTAGCGCGCTGCTGCAACACGCTCTGTGCGCGGTGCCGCGGTGGAAAGCGTTCCGGTTCGGGCGCATCCTCCGGGGTCACGGCGCTCTTCGAGGTTTCGGGCGCTTCCTGGAGCGCCGCCGAGAGCCGCGAATGCCGTTCCGGGTCGGGCAAGGTGGTCTTCCGAATCGTGTTCAGAATGATAGCCTGCCCGACCTGCCGTGTACGGACCTGCGCCGCCAGCAACAGCGCATTGCGGCATACGGTTACCGTTTCTCGGGGACTGCCTTGCGCGTAGGCGTGTACCGTCCTGACTGCTCCTTCGTCGAATACGGGGGCCAGTCCGCCCACCGCTCCGGCCTGCCGCAATCGGAAATCGATAAGCCCGCGCGTCTCGGCCAGACTCAGCGAGCCGAGGTTGAAGCACGTGTTCACGCGCTGGGAGAAATTGGGGGCGGCCCGCAACACGTTCAGCCATTCCAATTGCGCGAAAAACACAAGATTGAGCAGCTTGTGGTGGGGGGTCTCGAGATTCTGGACCAGGCGAAGGAGTTCGAGTTGCCCGCGCTTGTTGAGGTTCTGGGCGTCGTCCACCACGAGCGTGTTGATGCGCTGATGATGCTTCAAGAGATACTGGTTGAGGGCCCCCATATACGCTGCGAACGAGCGGGGTTCCGGTTGGAGTCCAAACTGGCTGACGATCCCCTCGAGGAGAGAGAAGCTGGTCCAGGAGGGAATGGGAGAACCGATTACGGCTACGTTGTAGCGGTCGGGTTTGGCGCGCATCCCCGACAGTACCTTGCGCAGCAGGGTCGTCTTTCCGGTGCCGTAATGCCCAAGGACGACTGCAATGCCGTTGCGCTCGTCGATGCTGTTCCACAGGCGGAACAGGCATTCCTTGTGTTCCCGCGTGGCGTAGAAATACATCGGGTCGGCCGTTGCCGCAAACGGCTGCTTCTGCAGCCCGAAGAAACTTAACAACGCCTGCGATGAATCGATGTCTTCCATGTAGTGCTATCTCATGCCGCGGGGGCATCCACGGCGAACCACAGAATCCGCCCCCCGGGCCGGGCATTTCCCCAAGAGCCAGGCGCCGCGCCGCCCTTGCCAGTATTCATGATGCCATTATAGGCGAGCACCCGCCTGGATTTCCCCTCTGCCGATGCCCATTCTCAGACTGACCCGGTGAACCAAACCTCTTGTGCATCCCGGCCCGGCGCGGTACAATCCCCCTGCCACTCCGACGGCACTGCGGCGGTATCTCAGGCGTTCCGGCATCACGCAGATTCGCGGCCGGAGAATAACCTGTCCGCATGGTCAAAGATGTCTGGCGCTTCAGCCAGGAGTGCGTAACGTATCGCCAACAGGCGAGTGGATGTTATTCTAGACCAAGGCTTTGGAGCTGTCAAGCGACACGAAGCCAAGTGTTGTGCTGTTCCTGCGCCAAACCACAATATATGGTAGAAAACGTGCCTGGCCTAGTTTTGGGAGGTCTATGGTTCGCGTGAGCGGGTTTGGCGCTGCCATTGCTGCCGCTCGGGAGCGATGAACTGCGGAAAGGCAAGGAGAGCCCGCACTTGGTTCGGACTTCGTGTGATTTCAGGGGACGCATGGAATGGTGAAACAAGCATATGACGCCCTGGCACAGCAGCGGGAGTCGCTCAAGGTGCTATCCGGCCCCTTGACGGGTCTGTCGTGTCCCATTACCGGGGCTCTGAGCATCGGCCGCGGTCCGGACAGCGGGCTCCAGCTGAACGATTTGCAGGTCTCCCGTAAACACGCGGTGATCCAACAAACGGCGCTGGGCACGCTGCTCCGTGATCTTGGCAGCGGGAACGGCACGTTTGTCGGGGGCAAGCGCATCGTGGAATACCGCCTTGCTCACGGGGATGTGATATCGATCGGTCCCGTGGAGCTGGTTTTCGAGAGCAAGAGTAGCGAGGAGGCCGGCCAGCGGCCTCCGGCCACCGTCGTATTCGAGGAGGCCGACAAAGGGGACGTCCACGCCCACGCGGCGGAAAACGTGCACCGAACGTTCCTGGGGGCGGTGCAGGCGGCTCAGACCGTGGACCAGGCGCGCCAGGCACAGGAACGATTGGCTGCCGTGTATGCCGCCAATCAGGTCATTTCGAGCGAACGGGACCTTAACAGGCTGTTCGAGCAGGTCATGGACCAGATCTTCAGGCTCGTGCCGGCGCACAACGGGGCCATTTTGCTGTTCGAGGCTGCGAGCGGACGCCTCGAACCGGCTTATATGCGGAAGGGCCCCGAGGAACACGTCACCATCAGTTCGACGATCGTGCACAGGGCTTTGGATCATGGGGAGGCCATTCTTACGTTGGACGCGGCGGACGACAGCCGCCTGGGCCGCGGCCAGAGCATCATTCTGCAGAATATCGCGTCGGCCATGTGCACACCCCTCCAGCACCAGGGCGAAAAGCTGGGCGTGCTCTACGTCGACACCCGCGGGACGCCCAATGCGTTCTCCGAGGGGGACCTCGAATTGCTTGTGGCGCTGGCGGGTCCGGCGGCGATTGCCATCAAGAATGCGCAATACGTCGATAAACTGGAGAGCGCCTACCAAGGCACCCTTCTTATGACCGCGAACGCCATCGAAGCGCGTGACCACTATACGGTCGGCCACACCTGGCGCGTCACCAATTTCGCGCTGGCCATCGCCCGCGAGCTTGGCTGGGATGATGAGAAGCTGCGCGAGTGCGAGATGGGTGGCGTGCTCCACGATGTTGGTAAGATAGCCATCGACGACGCCATTTTGCGGAAACCCAAGGTCCTGACCGGCGATGAATACGCCAAGATGAAGGTGCACCCCGAACGCGGCGCCCGTATGATGCAGGATGTGCCCGCCCTCAGGGCCCTTATCCCGTATGCTCTGTATCATCACGAACGCTACGACGGGCAGGGGTATCCCTTCGGTCTCAGCGGCGGCGATATCCCTGCTGAGGGGCGGCTCATCGCGGTCGCCGACACCTTCGACGCGATGACCAGCAACCGGCCGTACCGAAAAGGGCTGGACCCCGAGGCCGCCCTGGCCGAACTCGAGAAAGGCAAAGGCACACAGTTCGACCCCGAGATTGTCGACGCGATGGTTCGGGCGTACCGTTCGGGGAGTGTCGACGCGATCCTTCAGGAACACGGCAAAGGCGAGCGGAGCGTGGCCTGTCCATTTTGCAGCACGCATATTCCGGCGCCCGAAGGCGGGGATCCGGGGTCCGAGTTTCAGTGCGGCGTTTGCCACCGGCGCCTGCGGCTGTGTGAACAGAACGAGGTATACTTCGCCGAACTGCTGCCTGCTTCCGAAGCGCCGTCCACCACGTCGAACACCCGCGGCCGCCATGGGAGCCGCCAGGACGCCCCGGACGGTGGGGAATGAGTCTTGGCGCCCGGCGATTGGAGGCGCGTGATTTCCTTTCGGTTCGCGGGCCGTTGGGTATCTTCTCTTGATGGGGCAAGGCGAACTCATTTGGCGCCGGTGACCCTCTCGTGCACCGTTGGGAACATTCCATAAAGGACGGGGATTAGGTACAATGCTCTGAGGCCGCGACGGGGTGCGCCGTGGCGGACTTCGTGAGCCATGACGCAGAAAACACGCTGTTCCGGAGAACATGCGAATGAAACGGTTGATTCTTATGGTATCGCTAGGTCTTTTTCCGCGCTTGCTGGCGGCGCAGGAACTCGATATTTCGGCGCTGCTGGGCAAAACCTGGTACGGGGTGTATATGTCCGGCCAGAAATCGGGTTACGCCGTCAACGATGTGGCGAAGAACGGCGATGGCAGCGTTACGGTTTCGGAAGATGCCCGGTTCCACATCACGATGGAAAACGTTAAGCAGGACATGCGCATTTTCAGCGAGCGCGTGTATGCGCAAGACGGCGCCCTGAGCCAGGTGAAGACCCGTGTCGAGACGTTGAGCGGCGAATCTCAATTCGACGCAGTAGTCAGGGGGGATTCGCTGCTTATGCGCAGCGTCGTGGGCGGTGAGGCCCTCGAAGTCGAACTTCCCCGCCCGAAGGAATCCCTTCAGGACGCCTTCAAACAGATCGAGCTGATCCACAAGGGCGGCGAAATCGGCAGCGAATTGCATTACAGCATCTTCGAACCGATGTACCGCAAGGAAATCGATGGAATAAGCAAGGTGATTGCCATCGAGGAGCGCGTCTTCGATGGTGTCCCCACCAAGGTCTATAAGATTAAAAACACGCTCGTGGACATGGGGATCGACTCGATTTCCTACGTCGCGGAAGACGGCACGACTCTCGAAGACGAGGTGGCCGGACTGATCACCACGCGGCTGGAACCCGAGGAGATCGCGAAAGACGTCAACTACAGCAACGACGTCATCGTATCGAACGCGGCCCTCATTGACGCTCCTATCGAGAATGCGCGCGCGCGCCCGTTTTTGAAACTGCGCCTCACCGGGCCGCTCACGGAAGCCCATCTGTTCAATGACGAGCGGCAATATCTTGCAGACAAGGACGGGGCCTATGAATTCTCTGCGCATTTGATCGAGCTCGATGGTTTTGTGCCCGCGACCCTTCCGGTGCATGACGCGTCGGTCCAGGAATGGCTGAAGCCGTCGCTATTCATTCAAAGCGAGGACCCCAAGCTCATCGATAAAGCCAAGGAGATCGCCGGGGACGAGACCAACGCGCTGAAGGTGTCAACGAAACTGTGCCACTGGGTGTATGAGAACGTGCGCACGACGTTTTCAGCCCAGTTGAGCAACACCCTCGAGGTGCTCGAGCACATGGAGGGCGACTGCACCGAGCACAGCGTACTGTTCATCGGTCTTGCGCGCGCGGCGGGCCTGCCCGCCCGGGAGGTGGCCGGGCTGATCTACGTCGACAACGGCCGGCCGGGGTTTTATTTTCATCAGTGGGCGACCGTTTGGATCGGCAAGTGGATCGATGTGGACCCCACTTTCAACCAGCCTCTTGCCGACGTGACCCATATCAAACTGGCCGAGGGCGACCTGTTTCAGCAGGCAAGACTCATCCCCATCATCGGGCAGATCAAGGTTCAAGTGCCTGAGAACGTCGCCCCCGGGGGCTGATGACGCCTATGGACGCATTCCCGCCGCAAACCGGACCTGCGCCATCACCCCCTCGGAAAAGGCGATGGAAACGGTGGATTCTGTGCGGCTTCGCCCTGCTCTTTGGACTGGGCGCGGTTTTGCTCGCCACGGGATATCCTCAGTCGCGTCTTATCGAGTATGCGATCTTCCGGGCAACGGGGTTTTCGGCGCAGGTCGAAGGCGAGGACCTCTATCCTGAACTGCGCATCGGGCGGCTTGAGGTGTTCTCCCAGACGCCGGAAACGGCGCCGGCCCTGAGCATCGAAGATTTGGCCGTGGCTTACAGGCTGATGTCCGGGACGGGCAGGCGCATCGCGAGCGTCACCGCCCGGCACGTGACCGTGCGTGCCGATTCGGAGCTGGTCGCCCGGGCCGGGGCGATCATGAGGTCGGCAAAGCCGGCCGCGGGGCCGGCGCTTACCTACGTGCCGGAACGTGTTTCGGTTCCGGCCATTGACGCCCAACTCGTTTTGCCGTCAATCGTGGCGGATATCTCGGGCGTCGCCCTGGATTGCCGGGCCGATTCGCTCGAGAGTCTGTCGTTCGAGCTCTCGGGCGACGACCTTAGCGGCCGTGTGGAGCTGCCTTTGAGCGGGTTCGCGACAAGCCTCGACGGAGGGGCCGTACGTATTGCAGGGTCCCGCGATGGCAGCTCGGTTGCTATCCATATCGATCGGGTACTGCTCCCCAACCTCGCCGAGGTCGAGGCGGTCGCGAACGCCCAACTCGATGGGGCCGACGTTGCCGTGACCCTGGACGTGCCGGACTTCCGGATACTGGGCGAAGGCGAGAAGACGGTGTTGTTGCCGGCCGTGGAGATACCCCTGACAGTCGGCTCGCTTGTGATGAGCGATGTGCATGTTGAAGGGACCTACGTGGCGGCGCTGGGGCGGTTTGTGCCCTCGGCGGCCCGGCTTACGGGAAAAGCCACTGCCGTGCGGGCCGGCGTCGATGACCGCGCCTGGGACATGTACTCGGTGTCCGTGGCGGCACAGGGCGCGTTTCCCCGCTACGACGCCGACGTGACGGTTAACGACGCCCTGCCCATGCATCTCAGCGCTGTGTTCGAGGAAGAGGCCGTCACGGCGTCGCTTGATATCGAGAAATGGCCGCGGGAAGAAGTTCTCGCCGTGCTTCCCCCGCAATACCGCGTCTATCTCGACATTTTTCCGGCCCTGCAGCACATTTCCGCGCAAGCGGACGCCACGGTCCGGTATCCCACCTTCGACGCGGCGCTGAGTCTTGCGCCCGAGTTCGACGGCGGCGGGCCGTTCACGGAGCCGCTCCGGGCGCAGGCAAAGGGCAGTCTTGGCGCGCCCCGGGCCGTATCCGGAGACCTCACCATGCGTGTGGACCAAGGGGGCATTTCGGCCGTGTTCTTGGTGGACCCGGCCGCGCCTCCCCGCCTGGACGCGAGGCTCGACGGCGTCAACCTGGCGCGGTTGGCGGCCGTCACGCGTTGGACGCCATTGCCCGAGGCCCTGGCGCGCGTAGTCTCGGGAACCGTGTCGGCCGCCGTGAGCGGCGGCGGTATCGCCATCGAGGCGGACCTTGAAGGCGCGCCCGGACCCTGGGGCACGGAACTCCTGAACCCGATGGCCGCATCGTTGCACGCCGCCTTTCGCTGGGACCCGGCAACAGCCGCGTTCCAAGGCGACAGCCTTGTCGTGAAAGCCGAAGATGCTCTTACGGTCCAAAGCAACGGCTGGCGAATGAAACTCGCGCCGCTCGAGTTCGAGGGTGTCTTGAAAGGAAAGGCCGGTCTGCCCGGGTTGTCGCCCATGGCGTCCGAGCTGGGTGTGGGGGCGGAGATTCGGTACCAGGCGCCCGTATCGCTGCGTAACGATACCCTGCGCCTTTCGCTGGATGCGCAATCCGACTACCTTCAGTACGGGGACTTCTCGTTCTACGAGGCGCCGTTTCACGCGGCGGGCAAGGCGGCCATTGAACTGAAACAGGGCACAGGGAAGCTCAGCGACGTTGTCGTCACCTACGGGGACAGTTCGTCTCTGAACGTGAAAGAGGCGGCCCTTTCGCTCGCCCCGTTCCATGTAGGCGCACCGTATGAATTTGCCTCGAAACTGCGCCTTCTCATGGATGCCGGCCTGCTCGAATCTGTGGAGGGAAACATCGCTGGCCATGGCGAGGCGAGCTGGGGCGAAAACCTCGTTATTACGTCGGAGTACACCCTTGAGGCGCCGCTGCTGGTTACAGGCGGTTCGAGCGTGGCCCTCGGCGGCGTAACGCTCAGAGGCGATCTCCGGGTGGACCAGGCGGTCAGCGCCACCGCGTCTGTCAACGCCGCGAAGTGCGTTCTGGCAGGGGTTCCGCTAACAAACGTCACCGCGCCCATGACCATGAAAGATGGGGTCATCCGCATGGGCTCAGTGGCCGGGGAGGTGTTCGGCGGGGCAGTCAAAGGCGCCGCCTCGGTGGATATGACGGGGGAATCCCCGGTGTTGCAGGCCGATATGCGGCTCCGCAACGTCGACCTTGCGCTGTTCTCACAGAAGATGCTCCCTCTTGACTACGGTCTCCAGGGATTGGTGCAAGGCCATATCGCGGCAAGGCTTACACCCGACAGCCTGGAGGACGCGACCGTCAAGCTGATCTCGTCGGGCGATTTTGCGATGAACAAAGCCCTCTTGCAGAACGTTCTGCTCGAGTATTTGCGCACCATGCCCGGAGGAGAGGCCATGGAACGCATCAGCACGGATGTGTTGGGCGAAAACCAATGGCGGGCCTTCGATAGCGCGTCCCTGGACCTCAAATGGGCGGAAGACAAGATGGCGGGCAAGGCAAACCTTCGCAGCGCCAACCTGAATCTTGAAGTCGACGTGAATATCGACGAGGGCTCGATGCGCCAGCTTCTTGCCCTTCAACAGGAAGCACGTCTGGAGGATATTGAAAACATCCGGTCGGAACCCGTACAACAGAGTAACGAACCAACAGAGAAAAACGAATAGTCCGAACGGACAATCGTCATGTTCCCTGAACACAGGAGTGCGTGTAATGAAACGGATCCTTATCGTGTTGACAGCGGCGGCTGTGATTGTCGTAGTGGGATGCGCCCTCCGGACCGAGCACAAGATCGATGCCCATATCACGGTCGATATTCGTCACATCGAGCAGCAGGCCGACGAAGTCTTGAATTTCATCGAAGGCCAGCCGGAAACGTCGTCCGAAGCGCAGACGGTCAAGAAGCCAGATGAAGAGACCAGCGTCATTGGACCCTTCCTGGATGCGATTAACCCCATTCGGCAGGCGTACGCGGCGACTATGAAAGAGGATTCCCCGCGTATCAAGGAAATCGCCGTGAGTATGAAGGAGCGGTTTCCCAAGGTTGAAGCCCTGAAGAAGCAAGGGCTAGCGGGTGAGAATGACCGTGGTTACGTCGAGCTTCGTCCCAACGAAGCGTTTGAAGCGGACGCCGAGCGCAAGAACGATGCGCAGAAGCTCGTCCACGACGAGAACAACGACCGCAAAGAACTCTACACGGAGATCGTGAAACTCAACGCGGACCAGCCAAACCTCACCCTTACCGTCGTCGAGCGCATCTACGCCAAGAAACGTCTCGAACGCTCAAAGGCCGGCGAAATCTTCCGCCTTCCGCCCGAAGGCAAGGACTTCGAGGAGTTCAAGGCGGTCTTGAGCAAGAAGCAAGTCGAAGGCAAGGTCGCTCCGCAGGAATGGATCAAGGTTACGGGCGCCAAATGAGGTGACGTCCGGGCACAAAGAGCGCTCGGATAGCCGTTCGGGACGGACCGCGCGGTTTTGCGGCGCAAATCCCGAGGGTCACCGATTCAGTCCCTGTTCAGAGTCCGGTCACCCGGCTTTTCCACGCACTTCGTTCTGGCCGGATTTGATTTCCTTGCGGGTTCTGGCGCTGAGGAACGTGATGTCTTCGATGTGGAAGTCCGAGACGGACTCCACGGAGATGTCGCGTTCGAACTCCTGGGCGATCGCGTCGAGAAGGTCCTTGTTTTCGTGGCGGAGGCGGCGCGCGACGTCGGGGTGCACCTGGAGGACGACGGATTTCTCCTTCGAGCGGTAGAACAGGCTTTGCAGTTGCCGCAAGGACGTGAACGTCATGGTGGTGACGGAACGCACGAGGCCGCTTCCCTCGCAATAGGGGCAGGGCTGCGACAATGCCTTGACGAGGTTGTGCTTGACGCGTTTCCGGGTCATCTCGATCATGCCGAGCTCGGAGATCTCGGACAGGGTGGTCTTGGCGCGGTCGCTCTTGAGGCATTCTTGCAATCGTTTGAGCAGTTGGCGGCGGTTGCGCTCGTACTGCATGTCGATGAAGTCGATCACGATGATCCCGCCCAGATCGCGGAGGCGGACTTGCCGGGCGATCTCCTGGGCGGCCTCGAGATTGGTCTGGAGGACGGTTTCCTCGAGGTTCTTGCTGCCGGTGAAGCGTCCGGTATTGACATCGATGGCGACGAGCGCCTCAGTCTGGTCGATGCAGATGTGGCCGCCGCTTTTGAGGTAGACCTTGCGATTGAGGGCCTTGTCGACCTCGGATTCCAGGGCCATTTTCTCGAAGACGGGAGGCCGGCCGCGGTACAGTTTGCACCGCTTCTTGAGCGCGGGCGCGAAATTGTCGAGGAAATTCAGGATGCGGCTGTATTCGACCTCGCTGTCGATGGTCAGGCGGCTCACGTCGTTCGTGAACGAATCGCGGATCATGCGGAGGATGGGCCCCATGTCCTCGTGCAGGAGCGCGGGGCCTTTCATGGACTCCATTTTCGAGCGCACTTTCTTCCATAGCCGTGCGAGGTACTGCACATCGGGCTGGAAGTCGTCCTTGGTTTTGCCTTCGGCGGCGGTGCGCATGATGAGGCCGAGGCCTTCCGGGCGGACGTTGTGCAGGATTCGTTTGAGCCTGTCGCGTTCGCGCTCGCTTTCGATTTTGCGCGACACGCCCAGGTGCTTCACCGTGGGCATCAGCACGCAGTAGCGTCCGGGCAGCGTGATGTAATTCGTGAGACGCATGCCCTTGGTGCCCAGCGTGTCCTTGCTTACCTGGACCATGATGTACTGGTTCTTCTTGAGGATGGTCTCGATGGCCGGGGACTTGCCCCGGTGGGTTTTCTTGCGGGGTTTCGCGGTTCCCTCCTCGAATACGAAGTCGCCGGTTCCCTCGGTGCCGGCGATATCGGATACGTACAGGAAACCGTTCTTTTCGAACCCGATGTCGATAAAGGCGGCCTGAATACCGGGAACGATGGAATCCACGCGGCCCTTGTAGATATTTCCTACGAGGCTGCGGCTTTCATGCCGTTCGACGGTGAGTTCGGCGAGCCGTTTGTCTTCGAGAAGCGCGATTCGGGTTTCGAGCGGGGCTACATTGATAACAAACTCCTTCATTCTGTCTCCGGGTTGTAGGCGGCGTCTGCCGCCTGTCGGGCGCGCGCGGGGGGAACGCCGGAAAACCGCACACCGCTTCGCTCCGTGTCGAGGAGCACGGCCTCTTCCCGCGGTATGCCAAAGACCGACGCGATCACCTCTTCGGGTCTTGGGGTGCCTTCGGCACGCGCCTCAATGTCCATAATCACTTCCTTGGGGCCCACCTCGAGCCTGGCCACGCTGTGGCGCAGGTCCAAGGTGCGTTGCTGCCCCTTCCGGAGCCGAACAATCGGCCATGTGCCGGCCTGGCGAAACCGCTCCGCTTGTTCGGGCGCAAATTCACCCGTTACCCGGTAGCGAAACATGCGTATCGCCGCTTTGATGCTCTTGGCGCCGGGCGGCAACCGCCGCGCCGACATCACCTCGAGCCCGCCGGGCAATTGCGCCGCCAGGCGGCGCATGAACTCCGCGCCGGTGATCGGCTCCGACAATTCAAAATCCATATATTCGCATTGACTCGTGTGCGAGGGGGCCAAGTGTGGTCCCGGCTCGATTCGCAACGCGCCCCGGCTGGTCCGCGCGACCGGCAATCCGGCGCGACCTGCCGCCCCGCGCACGAGGTCAACGAATTCTTTGAACACGATGCCGCGGAGGGCCGGGCCGCGCGCCAATCGGACACGCAACACGCTCATCTAGACTCCTCTCCGCGGGCAGATTCTATTTCTCAGCAAACATCCCTTTCCGGACGTTCACACTCAGCATAGTGCCGACACACATCATTGTGGTCAAGTAAAATGAGCCGCCGTAGCTGAGAAAGGGTAACGGCAGTCCTGTAATTGGCATCAGATGGATTGTAATGGCCACGTTTACAAACACGTGAAAGGCCAGGATGGTCACGCAGCCCGCGGCGAGGAGGTTGCCGGCGGGTTCGGGGCATTCCTCCGACAGAACGAGCCCTCGTATCAAGAACGCGGTAAATAGCGCGATCACCACGGCCGCTCCGACGAATCCCCGTTCCTCGGCCAGGAGCGAGAAGATGAAGTCCGTGCGGTATTCGGGCAGGAACCGGAGGTGGGTCTGCGTTCCGTGCCCAACGCCTTTGCCCCACATCTGGCCGCTGCCGACGGCGATTTTGGTCTGGATGATCTGGTAGCCCTCGCTGTCGGGGGCTTTGGTGGGGTCGATGAAGGTCTTGACCCGGTCGCGCTGATAGGGTTCGAGCCTCATCCATAGCACCGGGACTATCGCGAGCCCCACGAGGATAATGGCGGCGAGGTGCCATTTGCGACAGCCCGCCACGAACACCATGACGAACGCCACGGGAACATAGGTCAGCGCCGTTCCCATGTCGGATTGGGCGGCGATGAGGATGCTCGGGACAGCCGCGATAAGAAATGCCAGAACCAGGTAGGGGATTCTGCGGATTCGGGGCCCGATCTTGGCAAGGTACCAGGCCAGCATGTAGATGGTGGCGAGCTTGGTGTACTCGGACGGCTGCAGGCCGAACGTGCCGATCCGGAACCAGCTTCGTCCGCCTTTGACCGTCAGACCGATCGTGAGCACGGCCAACAGTGCGGCCAGTGCGCCAATGTACATCAGGGGCGCGAGGGCCGCCAGGAAGCGGTAATCGATGCAGACGATTATCAGCGCGACCAGGGCTCCGATGCCGAGGAACAGCGCCTGGCGCGCGAAATGCGGAGTAGCCTCGGCCCCTTCGTACCCGTAACTGGCGCTGTACATGTTCGACAGTCCGACGTATGCGAGTCCGGCCACCAGGACGACGACCAGCCAGTCGAGGTGGCGCAGATTGCGCCAGTTCACAATGCGGATATGGGAATCCATCAGATTCAGGTCGCGTGCGATCTGGCTCATGGGCCGTCCTCCCCGGCGCTTGCCAGCCGCAAATCCTTGGGCAGATGGGAGTAGAAATACTCGATGACCTGCTTGGTCAGAGGCGCGGCGGCCGAACTGCCGTGGAGGCCGTGCTCGATGAGCACGCAGACCGCGATGGGCGGCTCTTCCCCGGGCACGCCGGCCACGAACCACGCGTGATCGCGCTCGTCATAGGGGATGAGCATTTCGTCGTCATAGTGTTTGAAGCGAACCACCTGCGCGGTGCCGGTCTTCCCGAGTACCACCATGCCGGGGATGCGCGCCTCGATCCCCGTGCCTGCGCTGGGCCGCTGGGTTTTCTCGACGCATTTGCGGAGACCCTGTGTGACAATCTCCAACGTCTTCCCGCTGATGGGCAGGGGGGTGAGGTCCGGTCCGAGCGATTTGTTCAGATAGGGTCTGACGCGGTTTCCGCCGTTGACTACGGCCGCCATCATAACGGCGGCCTGCAACGGGGTTATTGTAACCTGGCCCTGGCCGATCGCGGCGTTGACCGTTTCGCCGGGGTACCACTTCTGCTCCCAGGGGTCGGCGGCGCCGGCATTCTGTTCCCGTTTCCACTCGGTAGACGGGATGAGGCCCTTTTCCTCCGAACCGGGCGGCACATCGAGGCCCGTGACGATGCCGAGCCCGAGCATCTCCGCCCATTTGTTGATGTTGTCGATGCCGAGTTTGAGGCCAACATTGTAGAAGTATTCGTCGCACGAGTATGCGAGGGCGTCGACGATGTCCGAGTGTCCGTGCCCGCCATACTTGTAGCGCCAGCATTTCCACGCGCGGCTGACGCCCGGCAGACGGAAATAGCCGTCGCATCCGAACCGGCTGTGCTCGGTGATAACCCCTTCTTCGAGGCCGCCGATGGCCATGGCCACCTTGAAGATGGAGCCGGGGGCGTAGTGCTCCTGGAAGGCGCGGTTTCGCATGGGGCTGGGCCGTGCTTCGAGGAGCGCCGTACGTTCACGCCCGTAACCGGTGCGCACGAATACGCCGGGGTCGTACCGCGGCGTGCTGGCGATGGCAAGCACCTCGCCGGTATCCGCGGCTAGTACGACGATGGCGCCACGCTCCGTCCCGAGCAATTCCTCGCATTTTGCCTGAAGGCTGATATCGATCGTGAGAGTCAGGGGTTTGCCGGGCACGGGGTCGCGGCTGAACTCGAACTCCTGATGGAGGCGGCGTCCGAGACTGTCGGTCTGGACGATGGGTCTGCCGTACTCGTCGGTGCGCAACTGCGGTTCGCTTTGGTTGTAGACCACCACGCAGAGCTGTCCATCGCGCCCACGGAGAATGGGGTCATACATCTGCTCGACGCCCATGCGTCCGATCAGGTCGCCCATTCTGAAGGCGGGTCCGCGGGCATTGAGTTCTTCCTGACTGATTTCGCCGACGTAGCCGAGGACCTGCCCCGCCACCTCCCCATAATGGTAGCGGCGCAAGGGCCGTACCGTCGTATACACGCCGGGCAACTGAAACGAGTATTCCTCGACGCGCGCCAGTTCGGTTTTCGAGACGTTCTGTTTGACGGGGAGCTGGGTGAACGGTTTCTTTTGATACTTGGAGATGTTGTCGATGAGGGCATTCGCGTCGATGGCCAGCAGTTGTGCGAGCCGCCGGGCGACGCGCTCCCGCTCGGATTCCCTGCAATCGGCGGGGACGAACATGATGTCGCAGGCGGGCTGGGTGTCGGCGAGCACCACGTCTTCGCTACGGCCATAGATGATGCCCCGGGGGGCTTCGAGCCGCTCGAAGTGGAGGCGGTTCTCGTTCGAGGCTTCCGCGTATTCGTTGCCGTGGATGATCTGCAGGTCCCACAAACGCAGGGCAAGCAGGGAATAGAGCACGACGATGCCGGCCATAATGACCCGAAGACGCTGCGGGGCGCCCTCAAAGCGTTTTGGTTTCTCGCGTTCAAGAAGCATTCTATACCCCCTGTGTCTGTGGCGAGAGCAGCCGCTGGAAGAGCCGGTCCATCAGAAAGAACACGAGCGGGGTCAATAGCGCCGTGTAAAGCGTGGCGGGCACTACGGTGCTCTTGAACGACGCAAACACCATCCAGTGCGCCTCCTGGACCGACTCGATCACGAAATACAGAATGCCCTCCAGGAGTCCGGCGAGGCATACGAGGCCCGCCTTGACCGCTGGATGCTGGGTAATCAGCCGTGCCGCAATGCGGCCCGTGAGAAACCCCACGACGACGTAACAGAGGATGTAATGGCCGATGACGCTGTCGCTGACCACGTCTTGAAACAGTCCCCCGAGCACACCGGTGAACATGGCCCGTTCTTCGCCTTCGGTTATGGCGAAATAGATGACCAGCAGCAGCACGAGATTGGGGGAAACGCCTTTGACCTTGATAGCGTCTTCCTCGATCCACGTGGTTTGAATCAACGCGGTGGCGATGATCAAGACTGCCCATATGATGTTTTTTCGCATGATCTTAAGGTGCGTACCGTTCCTGCGGCGAGCGCTCATCCGGCATGAGGTGCGCGCGCGATACGGCGCCCTGTGGCCGCGTGCCGCCGCGTATTTCGCCGGCCGGAATGAGCGCCTGGGAGATTACGAAGACTTCATCGAGGCTCTGCAGGTCGGCGTCGGGTTGTACGCGGGCCTTCTTCTGCAGGGTCTTTCCGGCCTCCACGCTCAATACGGTGCCGATGGGACGCCCGGCGGGGTAGACGCCCGTGCCCATGGTTACGACGTGGTCGCCCGAGCCGATCTGGTCCTTCATGTCGATGTATTCCATTTCGCACACGGCGTTGCTGCCGACTTGGCCGGTTCCCCGGATGATGCCGCGCACGCGGTTGCGTTCGACGATGGCGCCGATCTTGCAATCGGGGTTGTGCAGGGTAAGCACAGTGGCGTTGAACGGGCTCACTTCCGAGACCAGTCCCACAACGCCGCCTCCGGGCGCGAGCACGCACATGGCGGGCTCGATGCCGTTGGTGCTGCCTTGGTCAATCGTGAAGGCTGCGAGGGAGCGCGAGATGATTTCGGCGGGGAGCAGGGTGGCGGTCTTTTCGCCGCGCTGGAAATCGAGCATGCGCCGGAGCCGTTCCCGCTCGGCTCTGAGTTCGTCGTGATCCGCCAGCCGCTGCGTCATTTCCGCGCATTCCGTGCGCAGGCGGTTTGCCAAGGCGTAGTTCTGATGGTAGTTGAGCACGAACCCGCTGGCGTAATTGTACGAGTCCTCGGCGAAATCCAGGGCGAGCCAGAAGGGATGGGAAGCCACGGACACGCCGGTGCGGATGACGCGGCTGACGTCGGAGCCGCTCTTGCCCGCCGCCAGTGACGCGAGAGACAGCACCACAAGCACGGCGAGAATAATGGTAGCGCGATGTTCGCCTATGCGTCGCTTCAAGCTCACGCGTCGTCACCCAAAGGGTCTTTTGCGGAAGCCCGGCCAGCGGCGTTATGAGCGGCCAAGCCGATGGCTCAGACCTCCTCATCCTGGAAATTCTTCAAGCCTTCGAGATACTTGCCCGTTCCCAGAACGACGGCCGTAAGAGGGTCTTCCGCGACCGTTACATGCAGGCCCGTTTCCTTGGAGAGCAACTGATCCAACCCGCGCAGAAGCGCGCCGCCGCCAGCCAGCACCACGCCGCGGTCCACGATGTCGGCGGACAATTCGGGCGGCGTACGCTCGAGGGTAACGCGCACGGCGTCGACGATGGCGCCGACGGGCTCGCGCAACGCGTCGCGGATTTCTTCCGAGGTGATGGTCAGTATCTTGGGCAATCCCATGACCTGGTCGCGGCCCTTCACCTGCATTTCCAATTCGTTCTTGAGGGGAAATGCCGAGCCGATGGTGATTTTGATCTCTTCGGCGGTGCGTTCGCCGACCATCATGTTGTACGTGCGTTTGAGATGCTGGATGATGGCCTGGTCCATCTCGTCGCCGGCCACGCGGACCGATTTGCAGAACACGATGCCGCCAAGAGCGATCACGGCAACTTCGGTAGTGCCGCCGCCGATATCGACAATCATGCAGCCCTGGGGTTCCTGGACGGGAAGGCCCGCCCCAATGGCCGCGGCCATCGGTTCTTCGATGGTGAACACTTTCTTCGCGCCGGCTTGGGCAGCGCTCTCGGTCACGGCGCGCTTCTCGACGGCAGTGATGCCCGAGGGGACGCACACCGCCACGCGGGGCCAAGCCAGTCTGCGGCGATTGTGGACTTTCTGGATGAAATACCGCAGCATGGCCTCGGTAATCTCGAAATCGGCGATGACGCCGTCTTTCATAGGCCGAATAGCGACGATGTTGCCCGGCGTACGGCCGATCATGTTCTTGCCTTCGTTACCGACGGCGCGGACGCGTCCCGTATCTTTGTTCACCGCCACTACCGATGGTTCGCTCAAGACAATGCCCTGGCCTTTGACGTAGACCAATGTATTGGCAGTACCGAGATCGATGCCCATGTCGTGGGAAAACAATCCGGGAAGGAAGTTCAAGAATCGAAACACAATCTCACCTTTTTCCTATCGCTGGGATTCGCCCGCAAGGGCCGTCATAAGCCCTCTTATTATAAGGTTTTGAGCGGGATACAGTCACCCCGGGCGAATTATAGCAGAACGGCCTGCCAAGTCAAACAGAATTCCTGGGCGCCGCCTGCGTCCCCGGCCGCGCGTTGCCTATCGCGTTGCCGTTCCTGTTTCGCCATGGTGTCTCGCGCGGAGGCGGCAGCCCTCTTGCCGAAGGATGTGCGCGGCGGGCCCGCGGGTCTGTACGGCGCTTCGTGATCATTTATGGCCGGCCGGTCCGGCGGGTTCCAGAAAAACGCCTTGGGAAACCGCGAAGCCGGACATCGATCGTAAGGGTGAATAGCTTCAAGCCCCCTGCGCCGCTATTCGCCGCCTGCGTCCGGCCCGTACCACCGCGTGATGGCATCCATGATCTCGGACTCTCGCGCAACGAGGGGTTGCACGCGCCTGCCGGTGGCGTGTTGGGTGTCTTCAATAGCGATGAGGTCGAGGGGATTGGCCATGGCGAGCGCGATGGTGTCGGTGGTCGCGCGCAGTGGGATGCAGGCGTGCCGCGCGGCAAGACGGCCGGTGACGAGGCCGACGGCGCCAGGGTCGAAGGAGGCGTCTTTGAGACGTATATAGGGGAGGCGGAGTTGCCTTGCCAGTACTTGTGGGACAACCTCCTCTCCGGTAAAGCCTCTCTCGACGAGTATCGAGCCCAGTTTCCGCTGTGGGTCCCGTCGCTGGACCTCCAGGGCCGTCTCCAATTGCTCGTGCGAAAGGAGACCTGCGTCAACCAGAATTTCACCCATTCGCCGTGGCGCGCCCTGTTCGTCAAACGGGTGGATCTTGACCTTGCGGGTGCGTTCTTCGGCTGGAGACGCAACAGGGCCCGGCGGGCTTTCTTCCTGAGCGGGGAGAGCCTGCGGCGGCTCGCCTTCACGCGGCGCGGCGCCTTTTATCGAGGCCACCTCGTTTTCAAGCGCGTCCACGCGCGTCACAATATCGCGCATGGCGCCGGCGCATTCCTCGAGCAGCCGCTGCAACCCCGAGAATTGTTCCGCCAGAGCTGCCCGGAGCGATTCGGTCCCGCCTTCGGCGGTGACCTGGATGCGATGGCGCGTCTCGGTCAGCTGTTCGCCCAGGCGGCGCTGAGCGGCATCGACCTCAGATGTCCATGACTGGACAAGCGATTCGAGCCGTTCGAGGATATCTCTCGTCTGTTCTTCCATAGACGGATGCCGTGAATCCCGAAGCAGAAACGGGTCTTTGATTTCCCAGCAGATGGGCGCGCCCGGCCGACGACCTTCTGCTTCGTTTACAATGTAATTGTAAAGCCGACAGCCCGCGCGGTCAACCCGGCTCGTTCAACTAACGGCGGTTGTCAAGAACGCTCCGTACCGCAGGCCGGGCTGAAAAACGCGCCGCGGGGCGGGGATTGAACGGTCACGCGGCGCGGTGACGAAACCATGCCGCAGCCGGAAGAGTTGCGATGTTCATGCGTGAGCCGGGGGTCTGCGGCGCGCTGGCGCGGTCTGTTTTGCGCACCAAAAACAAAGTGAAGTATAGTACGCAGGTTTGTTCATCACACAGCGTTCGCATTTGCGCCGAAAGGAGCGGTTTACCATGAGTATCGGTTTGTTCTATGGGAGCACGAACGGGAATACGAAGCGCATCGCGGAGATGATCCAGGAGCAGTATCCGGGCGATGTCGAGCTGCACAAGGTGCACGAAGACTTCGACCCCGAAACGTTTGATCAATACGACGCCATCATTCTCGGCTCGCCCACCTACGGCCAGGGTTCGTTGCAGGAGGATTGGGCGGATTTCATCTGGGAGATGGACGACGTGGACCTCTCGGGCAAGAAAGTGGCCCTTTTCGGTTTGGGCGATCAGGGCGAGTATCCGAACAGTTTTGTGGATGCGCTGTTGGAACTCTACGATAAAGTGCACGAGCTTGGCGGCGAGGTGGTGGGCTCCTGGCCGACCGAAGGCTATGACTTCAAGCAATCCAAGGCGGTTGTCAACGGCGCATTCGTGGGGCTTGTTCTTGATGTCGACCGTCAAGCGGAACTGACGAAGGACCGTCTGACGCGGTGGATCAGCCAGATCAGCCAGGAACTCCAATAGCAGGCGGAACACCGGGATCGTGGCGCCGGGCGGCGCCATATGCTGAAGGGAGACAAGTAGAGACATGGCGGTTCTCATACTGATGGCGCAGATTGTGGCGCTGGGCGCACCGGAGGGGTTGCCGTTTGATCACACGCAGAACGTGGTCTACGGCGAGGCCCACGGGGTCGGGCTCCTGATGGATGTATTCGTGCCGCGCGGAGAAAAGAACGGGGCGGCCGTCATTGATGTGGTCAGCGGGGCGTGGTACTCCGACAGGGAGAAGCTCGTGGAGCACTGGGCCGCGGGCATGTACGAACTCCATTGCGCGAAAGGGTTCACGGTGTTCGCGGTGCGGCCGGGCTCGGTGTCCCATTTCACCGGCGAGGAGATGATCGGGCACATCCGAACCGCTCTTGACTATGTGCGCGAGCATGCGGACGAATACGGCGTTGATCCGAGCCGCATCGGGCTGGTGGGCGCATCGGCGGGAGGCCATCTGGCGGCGCTCGCCGCGGTGACCGCGACGCCCAAGACGCAGGTGCAGGCGGTAGCGGTGTTCTTTCCTCCCACTGACTTTCTGGATTGGGAAGGGAACGGGGATATGCCGGACTTCGAAGAGATCAGCCCGCTGTTCTTTGAGGATGGCGTGGAAGGGCATTCTGAAGATGAGGTCAAGGCCAAAGCAAGAGCGCTCTCGCCCGCGCGGCAGGTAGGCACGAACGTGCCGCAGTTTCTGCTCATTCATGGCGACGCGGACACGACGGTGCCGCTATTTCAATCGCAGACGATGATCGCCGCGCTCGAACGGGCAGGCGGCAAACCCGAACTCATCGTCAAACCCGGTGGTGAGCACCCGTGGCCCACTATCCGCGAGGAAGTGGCGGTCATGGCGGAATGGATGGCCCGGCAGCTCGGCGCGGCGGCCGCCGGCAGATGAGCCGGGCCCGCGGCGCGTTTGCCGGGGCAGGCCTCCAGCCGGCCCCTCACGCCCCTTTGGCAGCGTATTCGCGGCTCTCGAGCGCCGTCCCGTCGGCCAGAGCCATGTGCATGCGCATGGTGGCACGGTCGGCCTCGACCCGGATCAGGGTAGCGTTCGCGGGATCGTTTGCGCCGCCGATGGCGATGGGATAATCGCGCCCGGCCTCGGGTCCGTTATACGCGAACGTATGCGTGTGCCCCGAAATGGCCAGGTCGATTCCCGCTCCGTTGAGTGCCGCGACAATAGGGGCGCGGTAATCGTTTCCGCCCCCTGAAGCAGCGAGCGGGATATGGCTGAGAACGATCCGGAACGCAGCCTGCCGGAACGCGGCGCTTTTCACCTGTTCCGCCACCCATTCCGCTTCCTTCTCGAGATAGGGCTTGAAATTCACGAGGCCGAAATATTCGCCGCTCTCGTCCTTCTTGTCCTCTCCGCTGTCCAGCACGAGAACATGCACGGGTCCCCGCGTGAACGCGTAGTAGTAGCCGCCGGCCGGCGTGTCAACGTAGTCGAGGAGGTGGCGCGCATGCTGGCCGCGCGCCTCGTGGTTGCCGCGCACGAACACGAACGGCCGCGCGCCTTCAAGCGGCTTCGAGCACGGCTCGATAAACAGGCTCGTAACCTGCCCGTGCTCCTGGATGTGATCGAGGAGATCGCCGTTGGCCACCAGGAAATCAAAGGGTTTCTGCGCGGCAAGGGCGTGAAGGCGGGCCCAGGTTTCGGCGTTCCCGTGCACATCGTTGCACACCACGAATTCCACGCGGCTCGCATCGGCCGGAGGGGGCGTAAACTGCCGCACGGCATCTTGCACCTGGCCGCCGAAATCCACCTGATACGGTTCGAACCGGGCGATCTCGCGGGAGGCCACGCGGTAGTAATACGGCTGCCCGGGGGTCAAGCCGGTGAGTTGTATGCGGTGGATGAGGTCGCAGGCGTCCACGAGTCCATGGCGGCTGTTTTGAATCCGGTTTCCGAGTTCGGGCGTGGGCCCGTAATCGACCCAGCTCAGGCAGGGTTTGTCCGTGATCCACATGATGGTAGCCGCGTCCGGCGAGACGTTCTGCAGATAGGGCCCGGCGGCGATGCGCGGGCCTTGCGCCGCTGCTTCGGATGGTTCCTGGGCGGGCACGGGGCGCGCGAATACGGCGGCGGCGGTCAATCCCGCGGTCTTGAGAAATGTACGGCGGCTGGCAAATTCGCGTGTCATGTCTTTCCTTTCCGTGATTCATACAAGGCTGCTGGATCCTGGCGGTAATATTCGCGAAACACGTCGTACATGTCCGGGTAAGACCTTTTGAGGCCGTCCGGACATTCGAAGAAGTATTCGGTGACCACGGCGAAGAATTCGGCGGGGTTGGTGGCGCCGTAGGGGTCGAGCAATCCCGGGCGTCCGCGGTCCACGTCGCTGCACAGTTTCTTGTAGGCCGCGCTGAGCACTTGCCCCCATCGCACACGCAGCGCGGGCGGCACATCGGGCGGGAATCCCTCGGCGTCGCCGTCTTGCAGGTCCAATTGATGAGCAAACTCGTGGAGGATGACGTTCTGGCCGTCATGCGGGTGGCGGAATCCCTCGTGCACGGAGTCCCACGCGAGCACGACGACGCCGCGCTGCCACGCTTCGCCCTCGCGCTCTTCTTCTCCGTGAATCGCGAACGTCTCGAGCCTCTGGACCACGGTCTTGACCACAAAGGCGCTGGGATACACGAGGACAGTCACGAGCGACGGGAAATAGTCCGTGTCGCGATGCAGAAGCAGCACGCAAGCCTGGCCCGCCACCGTGACCCGGATCTCGTCGGTCATGGGGATGCCCCGGCATCCCTCGAAATGTTTTTCACCGAGGAACACCTTGATGTGCTGTTGCAGCTCGTGCTGGTCATCCCACGGCAGGCAGCGGTAGTAGGGGACGTTCTTCTGGAGGAGCGTCACCCACGCGTCGGGAAACGGTCCAGCGCGGAGGTTTCGCCGCCGGCGGTTCTTGAATAAGGCAAACATTCTTCCCTCATGGTTGCGGTCTGCCATTGGACGCCGCATACTAGCATGGAACAGACCGTTGGGCGAAGGGCAAGCAAGAATCCGGGGACCGGAAAGCGCGTGAGAGAATCCGGGGGAAGAGAGGGCATGCCAAAGACGGGACTATTCCGAGGTTTCGCGCAGCGGAACCGCGTAGTCCGTCCCTTCGGAAAGGCTTGCTGCTTTTGTTGCCCCCATGTGACGAGATAAGGAAAGACGGAGCACAATGCGAAATCTCATTGACCGCGAAGGAATACGGCAAATCCAGGAGGACATGGCGTTCATGTGCTCGACCGTCGGCACGCGTCTGGCGGGCTCGACCGAGGAGGAGCGGGTAGCCGATTACATGGCTGGCCGTCTTCGAGCGCTGGGCCTTGGGAACGTCGAGAAACTGCCGTTTTCCTGCAAACGGTGGCTGCCCGGCGCGGCGTCGGTGCGGGTCGCGCCCGACGGCCCGGTTCTGGACGCCCAGCAGGTCACGCATTCACCTGCCACGCCGCCCGAGGGCATCGAGGGAGCGCTGCTCTTCCTCGAGCCGGTGGATTGGGAAAATGGGCTGCGTTGCGGCGAACTGGACGGCAAGATCGGCCTTTTCCTGGGAGGATACGGCGAATCCGAACGCGTTTTCGCCGAGCTGCACCAGTCGGGGCTCGCCGCGCTGCTCTTCGTCGACACGCGCATGCAGACCGCCTGGCCCATCGCGAACGGTGTCGGCGAACGGTTCATGAAACATATTACGAAGCCTATGGCCTACCTCTCGCTGATGGATGCCTACGGTTTGGCGAGGGAGCGCGCTGCGCGGGTCCGGCTCACCTGCTCGGGCGTCATGAAGGATGCCACTTCGTGGAACGCCGCCGGCGAACTGCCCGGCGACGATCCCGGCGGGCGGGTAATTGTCGTAAGCGGTCATCTCGATTCCGTATCGATCGGGCAGGGGGCGGACGATAACGCCAGCGGCATCGCGGCGACGCTTGAGTGCGCGCGCCGGCTTCGCGGCGTCAAGCGAAAACACACGCTGCGATTCATAGGGTTCGGCGCGGAGGAACAGCTCTCGGTGGGTTCGAACCGCTACGTCAACGAACAGGCGGCCGACCTCGACCGCATCGCATGGGTATGCAATTTCGACAGTATCGGCGCGCACTTTGGCCTGTCCGAAGTCATGTGCACCGGCACGCCCGAGATGGAGGCGTACGTCCGGGGGATTGCCGATGCGCGGATGCAGTACGGGACCGCCTACGCGGATGTGTGCCCGTACCAGGACCAGTTCTGGTTCGCGGCGCGGGGCATCCCCGGTGTCTGGTTCAGCCGCAACACGCATCTGCCCGGCCATTGGTACCACCATTCCGAATACAACAATCTCGACGCGGTATCCTGCGAAGAGATCGCATGGACGTCCGAGACCGCCTGCGTCATGCTCGAAGAACTCGCGGGATCCAGCGCATGGCCGTTCCCGCGCGCCATCGCTTCGGACATGCGGGAAAAGGCGGATGGCTACCTGCGCGAACTGTTCTGACGTGCTGCGCGCCGCAGCCGGCGCTTTCGTTGAGAGGGCGATTCAATGACAAGACCACGAACCGGGGACCGTCGCGAGTTCCTGAACCTGGCTTATACCCTGGAGGCCCTCTTTCGTGTCCACGAAATCCAGGCCGCCGGAAAGGAGCAATCATGCCTCGAATGTGGCTTCGAACTCAGCGAGGATTCGTTCTGTCGCTGGCAATCGCGTTTGCCTCCCTGTTTACGTGTATGACGCAGACCAGCGCCGAGAATCTGTCGGTATTGCCCGATGAACTCGATGGTGTTCCCCGGGCGGGCATGATGCATGCGCATCTCATGGCGAGAGCGAACGCCGCGCTCGACGCGAAACTGGCCGGGTACGAAAAGCTAGAGACCCCGGAACAGATCGCCGAATACCAGCAGCGAATGCGGGCGTTTTTCGTGGAGCAGCTCGGCGGGTTTCCCGGCCGCACCCCGCTCAACGCCAGTGTTGTCGAAACGCAGCAGCGCGACGGATACCGCGTCGAAAAGATTATCCTCGAGAGCCAGCCCGGCCTCTATGTCACGGCCCTGCTCTACGTGCCCGAGGCGGAACCGCCGTACCCTGCCGTTCTGGTGCCTTGCGGACATAGCGCCGCCGGCAAGGCGCGGGACCTCTACCAAAGCGCGCCTATTCTGATTGCCAGGAACGGAATGGCGGCCATGTGCTACGACCCCATCGAGCAGGGCGAGCGGGTGCAGTTGTTCAATGCGGACGGCACGCCCTACGCCACGGGCGTGCTGGGTCATCAACTCATGGGAGTCGGATGCATTCTGCTGGGACGCAACGTGGCGACATTCCGCATCTGGGATGGCATGCGCTGCATTGACTATCTCGAGAGCCGTGATGACATCGATCCCCGGCGGATCGGTTGCACCGGCATCTCGGGAGGCGGAACCCTGACCAGTTACATCATGGCCCTCGACGACCGGGTCGCCGCCGCCGCGCCCGGCTGTTACATCACCAGCCTGCGCAGGCATCTGGAGACTACCGGTCCGCAGGACGCGGAACAGAACATCCACGCCCAGATCGCGTTCGGCATGGGCCACGAAGACTACGTCATGATGCGCGCGCCCAAACCCACGCTTATCATGACAGCGACGGATGACTATTTCGATATACAAGGCGCCTGGGACAGTTTCCGCATGGCCAAGCGCCTCTACGAGAAGCTCGGGTACGCCGAGCGCGTGGACCTGTTCGAGACGGAGGGCGAACACGGGTTTCCGCAGCCGATGCGCGTAGCCGCATGCCGCTGGATGCGGCGCTGGCTTCTCCACGTCGACGACGCCATCACGGAGGAGCCGTTCCCCATTGCCGCGGAGCAGGAAACGTGGTGCGCGCCCGAAGGCCGGGTCATGGCGCTTCCTGGAGCGCGCAGCACGTACGACATCAACATCGCGTACGAAGAAGAGCTTGCGAAGGCGCGAGCAAATCTATGGGCACAATCCGACAAGACGCAGGCCCTGCAAAACGTGCGCGCCGTCACCGGTATTCGCGCTCTTGAAGAACTGCCCGCGCCCCAATGGGAAAAGACCGGTTCGCTCGAACGCAACGGCTATCGTATCGACAAGCTGATCCTCCGCCCTGACGCGGGCATCTGGCTGCCCGCCCTGGCGTTCGTGCCGCCGAATCACGATGCGAACGCTTACCTTTATCTTCATGCGGAGGGCAAACAGGCGGACGCGGCGGCGGGCGGTCCGCTCGAACAACTCGCTATGCAAGGCCACATTGTCCTGGCTGCGGATCTTCGCGGCCTGGGCGAAACGCTCCCCTCGGGGGAAGCCGCTTACAATGGCCACCTGGGGGCCGATTGGCAGGACATGTATCTCGCTTACGGGCTGGGAACTTCATACTTGGCAATGCGCGCCGAGGACATCCTGATCTGTGCCCGCTTTCTGCAACAGTATCTTGAGACCGGCTCGCCGAATGCGGTGCATCTGGTCAGCGTCGGCCGCGCCGGTCCCTCCGCGCTGCACGCCGCGGCCCTCGAGCCGCAGCTGTTTGCATCGCTTCTCCTGCGCCGGAGCCTTGCTTCCTGGTCGAGCGTGGTTCGCACGCCACGGGCGAAGCGCCAACTCGATAACGCTGTGCACGGGGCGCTGAAATTTTACGATCTGCCCGATCTTCTGGCCTCTCTGCCGCCGGATAGAATCACCGTGGCCGAACCCTTCGACGCCGCGGAACAGCCCCTTCCCGCACAGTAGGGAAAAGTTTTCGGGCTGGGCGCTTTTTTGAGCTGGGCGCGCAAAACCCTCGCGTCCGAGGGCCGAAAGAAGCCCTTTTTGCCCCCCAAACCGTGTCCGCTATAGGTATTTCCAGGCAAACCGGTTAGAAACCGCATATTTCGCATGTGGGAGCGCGTTTTTAGGCGCTTGTCTGGCGGGGGCTTGACCCTGACAGGCCAAATATGCTATTCAGATCCTGGCCATGCACGCTGTTCGCCATGTGGTAATTGACAAAGTCTTGGCGGAAAGTGCAGTATGTTGACTTCGCGGCGCCTCGTGGCGCGGGGAGAAAGTATTTCGAGGGATGTTCAAAAAAACCTTGCTTTTTCCCTAAGGTTATGGCATTATGAGGGTCAAGAATGTTTTGCTTATGTGTGTATCGCGCAAAGACGTGCGCCAGAAGCAAGAGATTATTGAGGCTTGTCCCAGGGGAGATGCGTCGTATATACTGATTCGAACAAGGTGTTGAGGGGGTGCAGTGAATACACCCGTAGATATAGCGTAAGGAGTGTTGGCGTGGTGCTGACAAAGGAGGAGAGACAATGAGCGTAAAATTCGTGAGAAGTTGGGGTTGGGCCGTGTGCGCCATCTCGGTGGCGGTGATTGGGCTAGGCTGCCCACCGCTCACAACCACGGTTCCGGACCTTGTGGGTCTTGAGGAAGATGCCGCGTTGGCGGCCCTTGAGGAAATCGAGCTGATTGCCGACGTGTACAGAATCCACGACGACGTCGTCGCCGAGGATATCGTGCTCAGTCAGGATCCGGCTGCCGATGCGGAAGTCGACAGCGGCACAACCGTGACTCTTGGCGTATCCCTTGGGCCATGCTTCGTGCCCGATGTCATTTACGACACCATCGAAGACGCAACGGCCGCTATCGTTGCAGCCGACCTCATCGTGGGCGAAACCGAAGAGCGCTTTGACGCCACGGCGCCGGCTGGCACGGTCCTCGAGACCGAGCCGGTAGCTGGGACTCAAATCGCTGTCGGCAGCGCGGTGAACCTGGTTGTTTCGAAGGGCCCGGATCCGATGGTCGGTTTGATTAATGTGCCGACCTACCCCGCTCCGTTCGAACTGGCGGTTGACGGTCTGCCGATGTCGCAGAACGCCGATACCACCGCCGGCGCGTGGCACTGGTTCAAGTTCGACGGCACTGCCGGCGCCAAGTACTACGTGCATGTCACCGGGAATGCCCCAGTCAATGCGATGGTCTTCATCGAGCGTAGCGTCCCGGGCACCGAGCAGCTAGCTGCCGATATGCTCTGGACCACCGATGCAGACCTCACGACGTACTGGGAGTTCATTTACGACGAAATCTGCCAGGACTGCGAGGACGACTGCGCAACCAATCCTAACGAATGCGGATGCGTCTGCGCATGCCCGAAGGTCGCCAAGTCCGAGAAGTCCATCATAATCCCGAACTTCGTGGCTCCCGAGGACGGCACGTATTACGTAGTTGTTCAGGCCGCGAAGATCCTTACCTGCTTCCCCGAGTGCACAGCGTCCGATTATCTCATGGCCGCTTACTATGATATCCGCACCTTCTCGGTGCAGGTGACCACGAACACCAGCTACGAAGACGCGATCCCGATTCAGGCTTTTGACCCGACGACGGATGCGCCGTTCTATCGCGGTGTGGTGAAGGTCAACAAACACGATTGGCTGTCGTTCAATGCCGAAGCAGCCTCCAACTACATGATCGAGTTCATGAAAACGGACCTGTCTTTCGAGTACGGCGTGAAAGCGACGTTGTACGGTCCGTTGGGTGATGTGGTGCTTGTCTGCACCGCGGGCGCTCCGGCCATGACGGATTGTGACAACTGTGGCGACCCCGAGGCATTGTTTGCCCCGAATGCAGGCACCTATTACATCCTGATTGAGGTCGGCGACGGTCCATCTGGCTCCGGGCCCTATGATGAACCGGATGATCTCGAATTCGGGGAGTTCCCGTATATCTTCCGCGTGCTCGATGACGACCATGGCAATGCCGCATCCCTGGCGACGACCATGGGCACGCCGGCCTTGGGCGCGGAAGAAGTCGCGGATGGATACCTTTCACGGGGTGATGTAGACTGGTTCAACTTCGTTCCCGGAAGGTTCGCCACCTACCGCGTCGAGACCAGAGGCGAGTTCAACCTTGCTCTGACCGATGGCTTCGCTTACTCGTTCGCGAACTATGATGGCAAGAATGACATGGCCATCATTGTCAACACCAATTCGACAGCGTTGCAGGACTTTGGTGTTAACATGCCGGATTTCGTGAATGATCCGTACTGGCTGCAGCAGGGCGCGTACCAAGTCGCTTTGGTTGGCGATGACATTGTCGATCCGGATATCCGGAACATCGCCGGCGCGGTAGACATAGCTATCGGCGGCACGGGCACGGGTATCGTTTGGCCGATGGACCAAGACCTGTTCTCCTTCGACCTTGCTTACAATTACATGCACAAGATTGTAAGCACAGGTGCTGCGGGCCTCGAAGTGAAAAAGGTCACAGCCGATGAGAGCGCTCTCCAAGATCTTACCGTTGTCAGTTCCACAGCGGGTATCGAGGAGCTCAAGACCATTACCGTGTATGTGAATCCGTATAATCAAACGCCGAAGATTACTGAAGATATTAAGGGTTACATCGTCGCGAAGGGCGCCACCTCCGTCACGGACCCGGCCCAGCTCAACGCCGCATACCAAATTAGCGTTGAACGCGGTGAAAACCCGATCTTCACAGGCGCAGTAGATCCATCTGCACAAAGCGTTGCGATCGGAGGCTGCTTGGAAGGTTCCTTGTGGCCTGCTGAAAACAATGTGGTGAAGTTCACGGCTACAAAGGCATGGCAGTGGTACAAGCTGACCTTGACCGGCGCAGACACGTTGGCCGCCTATGTCGACGCGAACGATGACGGCCTGTTGTCAGACCCAGCGGAAAAGCTTACTCTGATCGCGGGGGCTGCAGGCAGGAGTTACCTTCAGCTTGCGACAGTCGCAACAGGCGGCTCCGACGTCTACCTCGTCATCTCGAACACTACCGGCGAGGCGGAGTATGAGATCTGCGTAGCTGAGGACGATCATCGGAACAATAGCATGGACGAGGTCCAGGATGAGGCAGCAGCCGCGGTTCTTACCACCACAGGCTTAACGGGTGTGGCTTGGTTTGAGCCGCTTGATGTTGATTCGTTCAAGTTTGACGCCATCGCCCAATTGATGTACAAGGTCAGACTGACCGCCACCGTGACACCCACTGACGTAATAACCTTGTGGGCGGAAGGTGCTGTTGTCAGCGGCGACCTTGATCCGGCTGCAGACAAGTGGGAGCAAGAAGCAAGGGTCCCGGCTGATGTCGCCCGGACGCTCCTTGCGCGCGTCACGAATACGGGTGCCGCAGACGTCACCTACACCATAAAGCTGGAAGTGGATGACGTGTCGAACGAGCGCTTGACCGCAAAAGCGTTGACGGTGGGAACGAGCACTGCAGGCGTGGCATGGGAAACTGACAAGGATTGCTTCGCGTTCACGCCTATAGCCGCCCACACCTACCGAATCACTCTTACGCCTACAGCTCCGGCTAACCCGACGTTTGTCGTCGCCCCCCTGGTTGACATCAACCCCGACCCCGCGATTTTTGAAGTTCTCGCGCCTGACGCGAGTCCGGTGTATGTGGATGTGAACGCGGGAGCGACTCCGGGGGCCTATACGATCTTGGTTACAGATGTCACTTGACCCGGAGACCCTGTAGCCCCTCCGTCAAACGGCAACGTTTGACCTAAGGCGAACAACGGCGGGGGGACCTCAAGCGAGGTCCCCCCGCCTTATTCATTGTGGGCGGTGTCCCGAGCGGGCGCTGCTGGGGCGCGGTTTCCACCAGCTGAAGCACCCCGGCTGTGGCGTGGTTTCCTGACCACGCCACTCCGGCGAGACAGTCAGGTGTCCAGTTGTGGGGAATCTCGGCTATAGGGAGGGAGACCTTCGGTCGGAAGAGTGATGCGGTCAGGAGACCGCACCACAGCCGGAGGAGACCGCACCGCAGCCGGAGGTTTCGCCCAGCGTGTTCAACGGCCGCTTGCCGGGTGCTGTATCGAACGAGACCGCGGGCGCGGTCAGCCCCGAACTTGAATGCCCACAGCACAGGCCGTCAGAAAAGACCCTGACAGGCCGTTACACCAGCTTCCACGGTTCGCGGTATTCGCGGCGGATGAATTGCGCGGCTTCGGGGGCGTTGGCCGCCTGGAGCGCGGCCGGGTCCCACTCCAGCTTCTTGCCCGTGCGATAGGCTACATTCCCGAGGTGGTTGGCTTCGGTGAGCCAGCCCGCGTACTCGAAGTTGCACGTGGTCGGCGCTCCCGTCTTGCATGCGTGAACCCATTCGGCATGGTGGCCGAGGGACGCTGGAATAGACTGCGGGGGCGGCACGAAGTCTTTGTAGGTTTCCTCGGGCAGGAGCACGTGCTTGCTGTAATCCGCGAGCAACATCCCCTTCCCGCCAATAAAGAGGACGCCGCTGTCCCAGTTGGGGATGCCGCCGTCCTTGAGGATTTGCGGTTTGTAGAAGCCCTGGTACCAGGTCAGCTTGACCGGCGGCAGGTCTCCGCGCGCGCCGTATTCGTAGGCTGCCTGCATGGACGCCGGCGCGATCTCCGGGTGCAGCGGCGGCCCGTTCGCCTCGATGGTGCGCGGGTAATCGAGCTTCAACGCCCAGAACGGCAGGTCGATCCAATGAGAACCCAGGTCGGACATGGTGCCGTTGCCGAAATCCCACCACCGGTACCATTTGGGCCCCGGGAAATAGACTTGGTTGAACGGGCGGTACGGCGCGGGCCCCAGCCAGAGGTCCCAGTGCAGTCCCTCGGGAATGGGGTCTTCGTCGGCGGGCCGTTCCTGCACGCACACGATATCTTGCGCCTTCTGGCACTCCTCCTCGGTGGCGTGCCATCCCCACGCCCGGCCCACCCAGACATGCACCTCGCCGACGGGGCCGATCGCCCCTGACTGGACCAGCTCGACGATGCGCCGGTAATTGTCGGTGGCATGGATCTGCGTGCCCATCTGGGTAGCGGCCTTGGCCTTGTTCGCGGCCTCGCGGATGATGCGCGCCTCCCATACGTTGTGGGTGAGCGGCTTTTCGCAATACACGTGCTTGCCCAGTTGCAGGGCGGGCAGCGTGGCAAAGGCATGGGTGTGTTCGCACGTGCTGACGACCACCGCGTCGAACTCGCTGGCGTGATCGTAGAGTTCCCTGAAATCGGTGAATTTCCGCGCATTGGGGAACTTCGAGGCCGCGGCGGCGAGGGCCGGCTCGAACACGTCGCACAGCGCCACGATGTTTTCCGAAGCCACCGATTCCGCGTTGCCCGCGCCGCGGCCGCCCGCGCCGATGATCGCGATGTTCAGGCGTTCGTTGGCACTGCCCGGCTGGGCGAGGGCCGGCGCGCCCAGCGAAACGGCCCCGGCAGCCGCGAGCGATGAACGGAGAAAGGCCCGGCGGCTTGGACGGTTCAGGTTCTTGCGAGTCTCGGCGGAATGGTTTTTCATGGCGGTTTGTCCTTTCGCGGTCACCTCTGCGCAGCCTGCGATTACTCGTTTCCCAGTCTAATAGCGGCGACCGAAGCATTCAAGCGAACATGCGCTAGTTCAAATCGCTGGGTAAGCGTCGACGAAACCAGGAACGGGATATTGCGATTCGTGGGTCCCGATTGGCTGGCAATTTTGAGCGATAACCGTGCGGCACACATTCCCAGTTACGGTTTCCGTCCCTTCAGCGCCAAGGCGCACGGTATGCGCCTTCCGGAGCACCGACGCGGCAGACGTCAGAAGAATGCCGAGCTGGCGCTCAGCGCTCCCAGGGGCGCCATCTCCTTGCCGTAGCTAGAAACCCCGCCAACGGCATGGGACTTCCGGAGCGCCAACGGCGCGTAACATACCAGCCTGGCCTGAAGGGCCAGGTAATGGGATTCAAAACAAAAAAGAGGGCTGAAGGCCCGAAACATGTCGGAGAGGTCATGCAAGTAACGGGCTCCGGAGATACGTTACGCAACAGCCAGGAGGTCTCCGGAGCGCCGACGGTGCAGGGCATGCGCCCTCCGGAGGGCCGACGTGGCAGACGGCAGAAGAATGCCGAGCTGGCGCTCGGCGCTCCCAGGGGTGCCAACTCCTTGCCGTGGCCAGATAACCCCGCCAACGGCATGGGACTTCCGGAGCGCCAACGGCGCTGAAGAACACAGGCGATTGGGGCGCATAAATGGGCTGGGGCCGTTCTCCTCGCGCTTCAGGCCGGGCTGGTATGTTTCGCGCCGTTGGCGCTGAGACGCGATACCGGCGCGGCGCTGTCCTGTCATCCAAAGGGTATGCCGCAATGCAGCCCGCTGCGCGAAATGCCAAAATGTTTGCGTTGCGTTGGTTCACACTACCCGGCGATGGGCGACCCGGCGGAAATCCCGGCGACGACTCACCAATAACCCGTTTGCTTGGACTCGCGCGCTCTGCTATATTTTTCGCCGCTAAAGGCAAAATACGAGAAGCACGTTCACGCGTGTGGCATTACGGGGGGGCAGCGTGCATGGACGCCGCCACTGCGAGCAAGAAATTCCAGGAATCGAAGGTTCTGTTTGCGTCGGGCAATTTCCAGCAAAGTCTTGGGATGCTTGACGAGGTCGACCGGGCCTTTCCTCATCAGAAGAACATTGTGTATGCCAAGGCCATGTGTCTGAAAAATCTCGGACGCAGGGAGGAAGCGATTGCCGCCTGCCAAAGCGTGCTGTCGCGGTTCGATGACACGAAAACCAAGGCCCTCCTCAAGGAACTTGAACGTGAAGACCTGTCGGCGGGCCTGAATCTCTCCGACCTGTTGCCGACGGAGCTCCGGGGCGCCGCGCCCGCGCCTCCGGCGGCTGTGCCGCCCCCGCTCCCGTCTCTTCCCTCAGGCAATTTCTTTCTGGATGAGCCAATCGCTTCGACGCAAGCCCCGCCGCCGCCTCTGGAATACGCAGCTCCGCGCGGCACCCGACGGTACGTCATTCCCGGCGTGGTGGTCGCGGCGGTTTTGTTGCTGTTGATCGGGTTTCCGCTCGTTCGGGGACTGATGAAGGGCGGCGGTGATCAAGACGGCGAACGCGCAGCTTCCAGCTGGGAAGCGCAGCCCCGACCGGCGGAAGGCGCCGCGCCGGGTGAGACCGCGCCCGGTTCCGTGGAGGGGCCGGTAACGGGCGTCGTCCCCGCCCAGACCACGGCGCCGCAGGAAGTGCCCGCGCAGATCACGTGGTACCGGACATTCAGCGAAGGCATGCAGGTGGCCCAGCAGTATCAGCGTTATGCCTTCGTATTCGTGACCGACGAGTCGGAAGCCTCACAGAAGGTGGAACAAACCATCTTGATGGACCAGGAAGTCCGGCGGCAGTCGCTGAATTTCATCTGTATTCGTGACAAGTACGACCCAAACGCCGATCCCGAAACGCAACAGCCCTTCTTCGAGGAAATGCCGCGCCCCCCCGTCGTTCGGATCTACGATTCTGAGGGATTTCCCATGATGGAAATGGCCGGCGAGGAACTCACGACGGAAAGCCTCGCCGCCGGCATGTCGGTGTTCGCCACGATCAAGGGTCTGGAGAATTTCGACTACGAACTGCCCATTGGGGGTTTGCTGCTGGCCGTCGCGATTTCCTTCTTGCTGGCGCCTTGGCCGTTGTTCCTTACCTTGTTTTTCTCGGGCAAGCTTCCCATGGACGGGTTCGTCAATAATTTCATCTCGGTCGGATTCACGGCCTTGCGGCTCAATTTGTTGATAGGCTCTCTTTTTGGAACCGTCAAGGCTCTCGTCATCCTCAAAGACGACCTTGACATGGGCATCGTCGACCTGGTCATTTTTGGCGTGTTATACGTGTTTTACTTGCTGACGGTTGCTGTCCTCATCATGGTCGTCCTCGGCCACGCGTTCCTGCAACAGCTGTTAGCCAGCTGAACACCGGCCGAACAGTGGCAGTCGGCGGACGTCCTGGGCCGCCGCGAAATCCCACGCGGTTCACGATGGCGAAGGGGAAATTTCAGCCGAATCTGTGCTATTCTTTCGGCGAGAACAACGTCGAATAGCCCTTTGTTCTCGACTTCGCCGTCTATTCTCTCTTTTTAATTTTCTGACCGCCGGGCTGTGGGCGATGTCCGGCGCGTCAATCTCCCGGACCGGTCCGGCGCCATTTCCGGTCAGGGAGCCAACTATTCGGAGCACCAGTAAAGGGGACCTTATGCCGCGTCGTAACGACATCCGCAAAGTGATGATCATCGGGTCGGGGCCCATCGTGATTGGGCAGGCCTGCGAGTTTGACTATTCGGGCACGCAAGCCTGCAAAGCGCTGCGCAAGCTGGGGTACGAGATTGTGCTGGTGAATTCGAATCCCGCGACCATCATGACCGACCCCGGCATGGCCGACCGCACGTATATCGAACCGCTCAACTTCGAGACGGTCAAAGAGATCATCGCAAAAGAACGGCCGGACGCGCTTCTCCCCAATCTGGGCGGGCAATCGGGTCTCAATCTTGCTTCGGAACTCGCGCGCGGGGGCGTTCTCGAGGAGTTTGGGGTAAAGGTCATCGGAGTCCAGGTGGACGCCATCGAGCGCGGCGAGGACCGCAGCGCGTTCAAGGATACGATGAACCAGCTCGGCATCGACATGCCGCGCAGTGAACTCGCCTACAGCGTGGAAGAGGCTGAGCGCATCGCCGAAAAGCTGGGCTACCCGGTGGTGCTGCGTCCCGCGTACACGATGGGGGGCACGGGCGGCGGCCTGGTCTATAACATCGAGGAATTGCGGACGATCGCCGCGCGCGGCCTCTCGGCCAGCCTCGTTGGTCAGGTCCTGGTCGAGGAATCCGTGCTGGGCTGGGAGGAACTCGAGCTCGAGGTGGTGCGCGACGCCAAGAACCAGATGATCACGGTGTGCTTCATCGAGAATGTCGACGCGATGGGCGTGCACACCGGCGACTCGTATTGCACGGCGCCCATGCTCACGATCGCGCCCGAGCTGCAGCAACGTCTGCAAAAGTACTCGTACGACATCGTTGAGGCGATCGAGGTGATCGGCGGCACGAATATCCAGTTCGCGCACGACCCGAACACGGGGCGCGTGGTCGTGATCGAGATCAACCCGCGCACGTCGCGGTCTTCGGCGCTGGCGTCCAAAGCCACGGGGTTCCCCATCGCCATGGTGTCATCGATGCTTGCGGCGGGTGTGACGCTGGACGAGATTCCCTACTGGCGCGACGGCACGCTGGAGAAGTACACGCCGTCGGGCGACTACGTCGTGGTGAAATTTGCCCGCTGGGCCTTCGAGAAGTTTCGGAACATCGAAGACAAGCTCGGCACCCAGATGCGGGCCGTCGGCGAGGTCATGAGCATTGGCAAGAACTACAAAGAGGCGCTCCAGAAGGCCATCCGCTCCCTCGAGAACGGCCGGTACGGGCTGGGGTTCGCGAAGGATTTCAACAAGAAATCCCTTGAAGAGCTGTTGACGCTCCTGAAGTATCCTACCAGCGAACGCCAGTTCGTCATGTACGAGGCGCTGCGGAAAGGCGCCGTCATCGAGGAATTGTACCGGCTCACGCACATCAAGCCCTGGTTCCTCGAACAAATGAAGGAGCTTGTCGAGCTCGAAGAGCAAATCCTCGCGTACAAAGGCAAGCAGCTCCCCGACGCGCTGCTCGCCCGGGCCAAAAAAGACGGGTTTGCCGACAAATACCTGGCCAAGCTGCTGGGCGTGCCCGAGGAACGCATACGGAAGCAGCGGACCGGGGCCGGCGCCGTCGAAGCGTGGGACGCCGTGCCGGTCAGCGGCGTCGAGAACGCCGCATACTACTACTCGACCTACAACGCGCCGGATACGGTGGGCGTGAGCCCCAACAAGAAGGTCATGGTGCTGGGGGGCGGCCCCAACCGGATCGGCCAGGGGATCGAGTTCGACTACTGTTGCGTTCACGCGGCGTTTGCACTGCGCGAGCAGGGTTATGAGTCGATCATGATCAACTGCAACCCCGAAACCGTCTCGACCGATTACGACACCTCGAACAAACTTTACTTCGAACCCCTGACGGTCGAAGACGTGCTCAGCATTTACGAGAAGGAGAAGCCCATAGGCGTGATCGTCCAGTTTGGCGGGCAGACGCCTCTCAACATCGCCCGCGAGCTCGCTGAGGCCGGCGTGCCCATTCTGGGGACTACGCCCGAGACCATCGACCTTGCGGAAGACCGCGACCGGTTCCGCCATACCATCGAGCGCCTGGGCATTCCCCAAGCGCGGTCGGGCATGGCAAGTACTCTCGAGGAGGCGCTCGCCATTGCCGCTGACATCGGCTATCCCCTGATGGTGCGGCCGTCGTACGTGCTGGGCGGGCGCGGCATGGAAGTTGTTCACGACGAGGAAATGTTGCGGCATTACGTGGCCGCGGCGGTGGATGTATCGCCCGAACGCCCGATTCTTATAGACAAGTTTCTGGAGAACGCGCTCGAATTGGAGGCGGATGCCATTTCGGACGGGACCGGCGCGTTTGTGCCCGCCGTCATGGAACACATCGAACTTGCCGGCATTCACTCGGGCGATTCCGCCTGCGTGATCCCGCCCATCAGCATTCCTCCTAAACACATCGAGACCATCACTGAATACACGCGCAGGATCGCCGTCGAGATGCATGTTGTCGGGCTGATGAACATTCAGTACGCCATCGCGAACGACACGGTATATATCCTCGAGGCCAACCCGCGCGCGTCGCGCACGGTCCCGCTGGTGTCCAAAGTCTGCGGCATCTCGATGGCCAACGTGGCGACCCAGATCATGCTCGGAAAGACCTTGGAAGAGATCGGGCTTGTGCACCGCCACATTCCGCATTTCGGTGTGAAAGAGGCGGTGTTCCCCTTTTACATGTTTCCGGAAGTCGATCCGCTTCTCGGTCCCGAGATGCGGTCGACCGGCGAGGTTCTCGGCCTGGCGAATTCGTTCGGCCTGGCGTTTTACCGGTCGCAAGAGGCCGCTCAGTCCAAGCTGCCGCTCGAGGGGGCTGTGCTGATCACGGTCGCGGAGCCTGACAAGCCCGGCGTCCTCGAAGCCGCGCGCCAATTTCAGAACCTTGGGTTTACGATTCGCGCCACGAGCGGGACCCGCGCCTACCTTGAACAGCACGGGGTGAAATCGGAACTCATCAAGAAAGTGCATGAGGGCCGGCCCAACATCGTCGATGCCATCACCAACGGCGAGGTCCACCTCGTGGTCAATACCCCGGCCGGGAAGTTGAGCGCGTACGACGATTCATACATCCGCAAGTCGGCCATCAAGTACAAAGTACCCTACGTGACGACTACCGCCGCGGCCACCGCCGCCGCGCGCGGTATTGCCGCCCGCAAACAGAATGCCGCCGTGGTGCGGTCGCTCCAGGAATACCACCAGGGCATCCGCTGAGCCGGCACGGGGCCTGCCGCCTGACCAGAGCTTCGGGAGCGAGGTCAAACCATCTTCGCCCGGCATGCCCTTCCCACTGGCCGCCTTCGTTCGCTCTTGCTCGAACGTGTCATCCAATCGGGACCATTCTATGCGTGCTTGCCGACTTGTACGCGGCGACGGTAACTTCGACGGCCTTCATACCGTCCACTCCGGTAGCAGCCGGGTCGCGTTTTTCGTCCACTGCGGCAACGAAATCCTTGATCAGGCCGAGGTCTGGATTTCCGCCCCAGTAATTCCACGCGGCTTTCATGGCGGCATCGTCATAGACATGGAGCTTCTGGTTGAATGCGTCCACGGCTACCACGCCCTTCTCGCCGATCAATTCGAGTGTGACGTCGCCCCAGGTGGGAAAGCTCGCGGCCCGGTTCCAGCTCGCGATATGCGACACGATCACGCCGCCTTCCATCTCCATATGGAGGCTGCCCACGTCGTCGACATCGATGCCCGGCCGCAAGAGGTTCCCGTTTTCGCAGTAGACCCTGGTAAACTCGCGGTTCAGCATCCAGCGCAGCAGGTCGGCCACGTGCACCGTATGGTCCATGGTGGCGCCGCCGCCCGCCAACTCGCGCTTGGCGAACCAGCCGCCGGGGAACTGCCCGTTGTTGGTGCATGACGCCGCATAGATCTCGCCGTAGACCCCTTTGTCCAATTCTTCCTTGACCGCCATCACCGAGGGAATGTAGCGGCAAGGGAACGCCGTTCCGAGACCCACGCCGGCCTTCTTGCACGCGTCGACCATGGCACGGCAGTCCTCGACCGTAGGCGCCAGCGGCTTCTCACACAGGATCCATTTGCCTGCCGCCGCGGCCTTCTCGACCATCGCGCGGTGCTTCACGTTCTCGGATGCGACGATGACCCCGTCCATATCGAGGGCGAGGAAGTCATCCATGTTCTCGACGAACTTCGTGCGATGCGCGGCGGCCTGTTCCCTGCCGCGCCTCGGGTCGTCGTCCCAGATGGCGGCAAGCTCCGCCCCCGCCAATTCATTCAAACACGCTGCATAGCTCAAGGCATGCATATGCGCGAAACTCATCACTCCGATCTTGGCCATCATACGTCTCCTTGTATGACTCTGGAACTCCGCATTCAGTTAAACTCGACGGGCTGCCCGGCCTCGGCGGACTCGAGCGCCCCGAGAGCCATACGCACGCCCCACCGCCCGTCTTCGGGCGTGACCCGTGGCTCGCCTTTTCCGGCCAGCCAGGCTGCAAAGTCCTCCCATTCGAGCTGGTACGGGCTCACCAGCACCGGGCTGCCCGGGACGATAGTGCTGGGGCCCGCGCCCGCCCCCTGGCGCAATTGGGCGCAAACCGGGGCTTCGCTGCTGTCGAACGTAACCATGCCCTTGTCGCCGCAGATGTCCACCTTCACCCGGAATCCGCTGGGGTGCGCCCATGTGCCCACAATGTTGCAGATTACCCCGCTTTTCATCCGCATCGTCACCAGGGCGTAATCGATGCGTTCGCTGAAGACGCGCTTGAGGTTCTGCGCGAAGATCCGCGCGGGGTCACCGAACACATACCGTACCCAGTCCATATCATGCACGATGGTGTCGAGCGTAACGCCGCCGCTCATGTTCCAGTCGCTGAACCAGCCCAGCTTGCCTCCCGGGAATATCCCGCCGCGATAAGTCTTGACAAATCCCACCGTGCCGAGCTTTCCCGCGTCCACCTGGGCTTTCATGGCCTCGAATTCCTGAAAGAACCGCAGCACGTGACCCACGTAGAGCTTCACCCCCGCTTTCTCGACGGCCGCGAGCGCGCCGTCCACTTTCTCCAGGGTGCGTCCCAGCGGTTTTTCACAGAAAATGTGCTTGCCGGCGGCGGCGGCCGCCTTGATGTAATCCGTATGGGTTGGCGTCGGCGTGCAAACGGCGATGACATCGACGTCATCGCGGGCGCACAGCGCGAAGCAGTCCCCGACAGCCTCGGCGCCGAACTTGCGGGCGGCTTTCCGGGCATTGTCGCGGCTGATATCGCCGCATGCGACGACCTTCAGCCCCGCATTGACCGCCATCTGGCAGTGCATGAGGCCCATCGTGTTGCAGCCAATTACTCCTAGATTCATGGGTCTTCTCCTCGAACTTCAACGGATAGTTGACGCTCCCGTTTCCCCACAACCGCCGTTACATGGCGATGATTGTCTTCAGGCTCGTCAGCACATGTCGCAGCATCACATCACGCGAATGCTGATACGCACCGAATTCCGCGGTCAGCGCGCCATCAAACCCAACGTCGCGCAACGCAGCCACCACGGCGGGCCAGTTGACGTCGCCTTCCATCAACATCACAAAACCGCTGAAGGTCCCGGCCGAAGTCCGGAAATCCTTCGCGTGAATCGCGCGAATACGCGAGCCCAGGATACGAATCCACTGCTCGGGGTACCCGTACAGGACGATGTTCCCCGTGTCGAAATAGGCCCCTACGAAAGGGCTCTCGCATTGATCAATGAAATCGCGCATCTCGACCGGGCTCAGCAGGAATTTGTTCCACACGTTTTCGAGCGCGATGCTTACCTTCAGCCGTTCCGCCGCGGGGACCAGTCTCTGGACGCCTTCGAGCGACGCTTCGAGCGCAACGTCGTACGGCAGCTCAGCGGATACCGTCGCCGGCACCACCAATAGCGACGGCGCGCCCAGCCAGTGCGCGAGTTGAAGCGCCTTCTCCGTTATGGCGACGGCCTCGTCCTGCTTGGCCGCATCAGGATGCCCCAGCGGGTACTTCCAGCCGAGCCCGCATCCCACGCTGCACAGATCGACGCCTTCTTTCTCCGCATGGACGCGAATGGCCGTCACTTCCTTTTCCGTGGCGTTGATGTCGATGGTCGAGCCTTCGCCGATGCACGGCTCAAACGCCTCGAACCCCAGGCGTTTCACGGTCGAGAGGGCCTCTTGCGCAGGCATCTCGCCCGGAAAGGCCCATTGGTTAATCGATGGCTTCATGAGTTGATTCTCCTTGCCGCAGCGTGTGCCCCATTCTACCGGGAATTCGCCGGTGGGACAAAACGGCCCCCGCACCGCTAACACGGCGTCTCATGAACATTTTACCGTCGACAAAAGACCGAATTGGTGAAGAAGGCACGATCCGCGGCCGCTGCGTCATGCTCGCCGCCGGCCCTGCAGAGCATTCCCGTCACCCCTCACGCCTTGGCATGGTCATGGAAGGGCGCCACGCGATCGTGGATTTTTTGCACTCAAATCGAGTATCCTGTTAGAGATTCGAATACTTGGAAGAGGAAGGAGAGTGTGAAGCATGACACGGATCACCGATATACGAGCCCGTGAGATACTCGACTCGCGCGGCAACCCGACGATCGAGGTGGATGTTTATCTGGCCAGCGGTTTCCGGGGACGTGCCGCTGTTCCCAGCGGAGCGTCCACGGGCGAGAACGAAGCCCTCGAACTGCGGGACAAAGACCCCAAACGGTATCTTGGAAAGGGCGTGACCAAGGCCGTTGAGAACGTTAACGAAATCATTGCCGAAGAGTTGCTCGGCATGGAAGCGACCGACCAGCGCGCCGTCGACAGCCTGTTGATCAAGCTCGACGGCACGAAGAACAAGGGCAAGCTGGGCGCGAATGCGATGCTCGGCGTTTCGCTGGCCACAGCAAGAGCTGCCGCCGAGGCACTCGAAGTCCCGTTGTACAAGTACATCGGCGGCGTAAACGCCCATGTCCTGCCGGTGCCTATGATGAACATTCTCAACGGCGGGCAGCACGCCGATAACAACGTCGACATCCAGGAATTCATGGTTATGCCGGTGGGCGCCAAGAGCTTCAAGGAAGCCTTGCGTATGGGCGCCGAGGTGTTTCATGCCCTGAAGAGCGTACTCAAGAACCAGGGGCTGAACACATCGGTCGGCGACGAAGGCGGTTTCGCGCCCAACCTGGGCTCGAATGTCGAGGCCATCGAAGTCATCCTGAAAGCCATCAAATCCGCCGGCTATAAAGCGGGCAAGGATGTCTGGCTGGCACTGGACTGCGCAAGCAGCGAATACTACAAAAACAAGAAATACGTGCTGAGCGCCGAGAAGAAGACCGATTACAGCGCGGCGGAGCATGCTGAATTTCTTGCAGCCTGGGCGAAGAAGTATCCGATCATCTCGATTGAAGATGGCATGGCGGAGGACGACTGGAGCGGCTGGAAACAGCTTACGGACGCGCTTGGCGGTACCATACAGCTGGTTGGCGACGACCTGTTCGTGACCAACACGCAATACCTGAGCCGGGGCATCAAGGAAGGCATCGCCAACTCTATCCTGGTGAAACTCAACCAGATAGGAACGTTGACCGAGACCCTTGAAGCCGTGCAGATGGCCCAGCGCGCCGGGTATACGGCCGTTATTTCCCATCGCAGCGGTGAAACCGAGGATTCGACCATTGCGGACTTTGTGGTGGCTACGAACGCGGGCCAGATTAAGACTGGTTCGGCTTCGCGGAGCGACCGCATCGCGAAGTATAACCAGCTGCTGCGTATAGAGGAGGAATTGGGCGACCAGGCCGAGTTCCTGGGGATGGGCGCCTTCTATAACGTGCCCGCAAAGGGCAAGAAATAGGGTACAATACTTGAAGTGCTCGGCGCGCCAGTGGTCTTGGCGCGCGGGAAGGGTACGGACAGCGTATACCTGAGGATGTCGCAGCAAACTCGAAATCGCTATATGATGGTGGTGGTCGCGGTGACCGGCATCGTTTGCGCGTATGCCTTTCACCGTGACCTTTTGAGTCTTTACAACAAGTATTGCGAGCGCGAGGCGGCGGTGCAGCGGTTGCGTCAAAGCGTGCGGGAAGCTCAGGCTTTGGAAGACGACCTGTCGCGCAGGGTAGACGGTCTGGACCATGACGCTGTGGAAATGGAAGCAGCAATCCGCCGAAACAAGGAGCTGATACGCGAAGGTGAGACCATTTACCGTGTCGAGCTTCCGCCGGAAATCGGAGCCGGCGGCACAGCGCGTTCTCAGTAGTCGGACCGGTTGAGGTAAGACTGCTCTGACACACGAGATACAGCTAAATAGTCAAGACGAAGCCGTAAAGCTTCTGGGACGGAATGGCGAACTGCGCAAGCGCATTCAGGACGAAACCGCCGTGCGCATTGTGGACCGTGGCGCGAAGGTCGTCGTCGTCGGGAATGATGCGGAAACGGCTGTCGTCGGCAAGATGCTTGATGAGATGCTTGTAGCCGTTCGAAAAGGCCACACGCCCAGTGTTTCCGATGTAACCTACGCTCTGAACGAGGCCCGGAACCGCGAATTGGACCATCTCGGCGATGTTCTGGGGGAAGTTCCCAGCGCGTTGCGCCGCGAATTCCAGATCAAACCGCGCACCCGGGGCCAGCGCAGGTATCTGGATACGATCACGAGCCACGATCTTACGTTGGCCATTGGGCCTGCGGGCACGGGAAAGACTTACCTGGCGATGGCCGCGGCGATTTCAGCATTGCTTAACAACGTGGTGAGCCGGGTTGTCTTGACGCGGCCCGCCGTCGAGGCCGGCGAAAACCTCGGCTTCCTGCCGGGGGACCTGCAGCAGAAGGTCAATCCTTATCTGCGGCCGCTGTACGATGCCCTGTACAGCATGTTGGACTACGAGCGCGCCCGCCGCTTGATCGAACGCGAAACGATCGAGGTCGCGCCCCTGGCGTTCATGCGCGGCCGAACACTGTCTAATGCATTTGTTATCTTGGACGAAGCCCAGAATACCAAGCATGAGCAGATGAAGATGTTTCTGACGCGGCTAGGCGAGAATTCGAAAGCCGTGATTACAGGCGATATTACACAGATCGACCTGCCCAAGGGCGTCACGTCGGGCCTGGTCGAGGCCCGCAACATCCTCAAGGGCATCGCGAACATCGGGATCGTGCACCTGACGCGCGGCGATGTGGTCAGACATGCCCTCGTGCAGGACATCATCGCGGCCTACGAGCATGCTGAATCGCGCGGCGGCGAGGATGACCGCGCCTCGCGTTCCGGCGAGGAGACGCCGCACGCCAAAGGGTTTAGGTCATGATATTCTTTGGCGTTGGAAAGAAGAGGCCGCGGCCGGGTGTGCCGTTTCGAGGGTCTGACAGACGGCCCGGCCTGTCCCGATGGATTCCTCGAAGGAGCCGGGTTGCCCTGGCCCTGTCGTTCGTTGTTATCAGCGCGGCCCTGTCGCCCTACATCGAGTCGATCCCAGCGGCTTTTCGCGAAGAACTGGACTATAGCGCTCTGGCTCCGGACGCTGTCCAGACTGAAATTGAGTTTGACGCTCCGGACATCGAAGCCACACGGCTGGCGCGCGCCGAAGCCGCTGCCAAGGTGCCCGACACGTTCCGCGTGAACCGCGAATACGTGCGTGGACAACTTGCCGCGTTTGACACCTTCGTCTCCGCCGTGCAAGGCCAGCGGAAAGGGATGGATGAAGCGCTGCGCGCGGCGTTGCTCGCGTCGGACTCGTCTCAAGCCACCGAGGAGGTGGTATGGGAGACGGCGGTCGCGCGAGCCAAACCGCTTGCCGAAGGCGAGGACGCTCTCCAGGGGATTGCCGCTGAAGACATTGCGGTCTTCGTGCTTCCCGACACCAAATCTGTTCCAGATCGCGAGTTCAACGTTCCTCGAGAGGGAAAGGCAACAGCGGGAGCGCCCCGGCGGACCGCATCTCTTAAAGACAAGACGCCGGCGGCAGGCAGCCTCTCGTTCACGGCGGCCGACGAACTGCTCGGACTTGCTCGCCAGGCGCTGGAATATACGCTGCAATTCGGAATTCTGGCGCCCGACGCCCGAGGCAGCGCTGCTGAGAACGAAAAACAGCCCGATATAAAGATTGTGCGTGACTCGCCGGGACCGGATCAGGCGCGCAGCGAGGTCTTTACTCGCAAGGATGTGCCTAAGCCCGATTCCGCGCGCAATATCTTGAGCGTCCGGCTGGCCCAGGCTCTTCAGGGCGATTCCAGTCCCGTGTTTGAACTTCCCACGGAACGCGCCAGAGCGCTGGCCGGCGCCGTGGCCATGGCAAATGTGTTCACCATCCCGACCCTCGAGTTTGACAGCGTGGGCACGGCGTCGGAACGCGAAGAGGCCGCCGGAAAAGTCGAGCCGAAGACCCTGCACGTCCGGCGGGATACGGTGATCATTGACGCAGGCGAGGAGTGGACCGAACCCAAGATCGCGAAGTACGAGGCGTATCTGGCCGAAAAGAAGGCCCAGCGTCCTATCCAGCGCTATCTTGTCGAGCTTGGCGCGCGTATGGTGTTTGTGGTGCTCGTGCTGGCGTGCCTGCTTCAGTCGTTGCGGGCAGTCCGCGACCGGCGCTCGGACCCGCCGCAACAGACCAATGTCACGCTTCTGATCATGTCGGCCACGGTAGTTGCCGGAGCGGTGATATCCATTTCGGAGCCGACGGGGTATGTCGTGCCGGCGGGGGCCGGGGCTATTCTGCTGGCCATCCTGGTAAATACCCGAGTCGCAATGGTTGGCAGCCTGCTGACCGTGGCGTTGCTGTCGATTGCCTATGACTACAGTTGGGGGCTCTTTTTCGTGCAAAGCGCCATGTGCCTCGGCGGGGTGTTCAGTATTCGCGTGGTGCGCCGCCGCAGCGATATGGCGCGCGCATCGATCAAAGCCACGGTCATCGGGTTTGCCGCCGTCATAGCGTATCTTCTGGCTACCAGCGCCTTTTTCAGCGAGAGCGCGCTCCGGACGCTGGTGCTGATTGGGTTGAACGGGCTGTTGTGCCTGTTTCTCGTTCCGGGCCTGCTCTCGCCCCTCGAGCGTGTGTTTAACATCACCACCGACATCCAGTTGCTCGAGTTCTCGGACCTCAACAACGAAATTCTCAGCCGGATGGCCATCGAGATTCCGGCCACCAACGCGCACAGCCAGCGCCTGGGACAATTGGCCGAAGCCGCCGCGGACGCCGTCGGCGCGAACGGCCTCCTGGCGCAGGTCTGCGCCTATTATCACGACATCGGCAAGCTGCGGCGCCCCGAGTATTTCGTCGAGAACCAGACCGGCATCAATATACACGACGAGCTTTCTCCGCGCCTGAGCGCGCGCGCCATTGCCTCTCATGTGCTCGAGGGGGCTGAAATGGCCCGCGAGATGCATCTGCCCAAACCGATCGTCGACGGGATTTTGGAGCATCACGGGACATGCCTCATCAGCTTCTTCTACCAGGAGGCCTTGGCGCAGCAGAAACATGGCGATGTTCGCGAGGAAGACTTTCGGTACCCCGGCCCGAAACCCCAGCGCCGAGAGACCGCCATCCTGATGATCTGCGACGTGGCCGAGTCCGGCGTACGGTCGATTAAGAATCCCAACGAGGAGCGTATCCGCGAGTTTATTGACAAAATCGTCAAGGCCCGCGCCGACGATGGCCAGTTCGACCAGTGCGATCTCACCTTGAAAGACCTTGATACGATCAAGGCTATCGTGACTTCGCGGCTGGTGAGCTTCGCGCACCAGCGCATTTCGTATCCTGACCAGAAGGACGAAAAGGATGTCCGCCCGCCGAATGTGGTTGCCCTTCGGGGAGGCCAGGAATCATGAGCGCCGGCAAGGCAAGAGCCATGGTGGAACTCGCGATCTGCAACGAGTCGACTCGGAAACGGCTCTACCGTACCGGCGACCTGCTTGCCTTTGCCGAAAAGGTCTGCGCGGGCGAAGGCATTGGGGGGACGATAGAAGTCAGTGTCTTGTTCTGCGACGACGCGCGCATCCGTCACTTGAACCGGCAGTACCGCAAGCTGGACCGTCCGACGGATGTGCTTTCGTTCTGCCAGAACCAGGCGGGCCAGGCAGGATTCCGTATTCTGGGCGATATCGTGATATCATTGGAGACTGTCGAGCGGCATTGCCGGGGAGAGCGTGGCGCGATGCGCGAGGAGGTCCGCGTGCTGTTCTGCCATGGCCTTCTGCACCTTCTCAACTACACGCACGGGACCGAGGCTGCGCGGCGCGCTATGGCTGGCAAACAGGCTGAGTATCTGGAGATCCCCCTCGACAGCGCCTGGCCGAATGCATTGAAGGAACGCTCGGCAAAGCATAAGTGAATCGCATGGGAGAAAAGACACACGTAGACGATGATGCGGGGCCTTACCCTAGTACGCGCGCAAAGGTGCTGGGCGCGCTCGTTGCCGTGGCGTTTCTAGGCGTTCTCTTCATCGGGTTTCCGGCGGGCTGGAGCGCCGGGGCCGCGGTGAGCGGCGAACCCGCGGATACAGTGGCCTTCACGGATTTTCTGCCCGTTCCCGTGTTGGTCTGTGTCGCGGTGCTTCTCGGGCTGTCGGCCTTTTTCTCGGGTTCCGAGACGGCCTTCTTTTCAATCCACAGGCTTCGCCTGCGGGCCATATCCGAGGAGGAGACCATCTCGGGCCGGTTCATCACGAACATGATGAAGTCCCCCGGGCGTCTGTTGACGACGATCCTGGTGGGCAACACGACGGTCAACGTGCTGATTTCGGTGTTGCTGGGCACGCGGGTGCAGCGCTATTTCGAGCACGCTTTTGGCTGGAGCACGCCGCTGGCTTATCCGGTGGCTGTCGCCGCATGCACCGGGGTACTGGTCTTTTTCGGGGAAATCTCGCCCAAGATCGTAGCGGTAGGAGCCTCCGAGACGCTTGCGCGGCTCTTCGCCCTGCCGCTGAGCCTGGCTGATCGTGTGCTGGCGCCGTTGCGCAACACGCTTCTTCGCCTTACCGATCTGTTGTTTCGCGTCACCCGGTTTCACGAGCTGCGCGCCGCGCCGTTCATCACCGACGAGGAGCTGAAAGCGGCCCTGTCGACGGGCGAGTCGCACGGCGCCATCGAGAGCGGCGAGCGGCAGATGATCCAGGGCATCCTCGAGTTTACCGACACCAAACTGCGCGAAGTGCTGACGCCCCGGCCGGATGTGGTGGCGCTTCCCTCGAACGCCACGGTCAAAGAAGCCCTCGAAGCGTATCGCGAAAACGAATACTCGCGCATGCCCGTCTTTGAAGAAGATATGGACCACATCCGCGGCGTTATTGTGATGAAAGATCTGCTGCCGGCCATCGCCAAAGGCGATACGGCGCGCCTCGCGAGCGACTTTCTGCGGCCGCCGCTTTTCGTGCCCGAGACTATGACGGTGCCCCAATTCGTGCGTCATGCCCAGCAGAGACGGACGCATCTCGGCATCGTGGTCGACGAGTACGGCGGCACCGCCGGCATCGTCACCCTCGAAGATGCCGTCGAAGAAGTCGTGGGCGACATCATGGACGAAGATGAGCAGGAATTGCCGCCGTACGAACGCGTTGCTCAGAATGTCTACCGCGTGGACGGCGGATTGCCGCTGGACGAATTGAGCGAGATACTCAAGATCAAGCTCGAGGATGAAGAGCACGAGACCGTTGCCGGGTTCCTCATGAAGATGAGCGACCGGATACTCCAGCCGGGCGATGAGATCGAGCACTACGGGGTGCGTTTCGTCGTCGAGCGTTGCGACGGGAAACGCGTGGAATCCGTCCGCATCGAGATGACCCCGGCCCCGGACCGTACGGACGCCGCGCAGGAGGGAGCGCCGCAATGATGAGCGCAGCACTCACCCTTCTGGCCGTGTTCTTGCTCGCGGTCCTGTTTCAGGCCTTGTTCGCGGGGTACGAGACCGGCTTCGTGTCGAGCAACGCCATCCGTATCCGCTACCTTGCGGAAGAAGAAGGCAATGTGCGGGCGCGGGGTCTGCTGCGGTACATCGAGCGGCCGGAGCAAATGCTCGCGATGCTTCTGATCGGCACCAACATCGCCACCATGGCGGGCACCATGGCGATCACTCAGGCATTCACCGTGCTGCTGGGCGCCCAAGGCGCCGGGCACGCGAACATTGACATCATCACGAAATGGAGCGAAGTGCTCGCCATGCTGGTCGTCGCGCCGATGATGCTTGTTTTCGGCGAGATTCTTCCGAAGAGCGTCTTCCGGACCCATCCAAATCGGCTTGCCCTCGCCCTGTTCCCCATCATCAACGTTTTCTATTGGCTGCTGACGCCCGTGGCCAAACCTGTTTCGTGGTTCACGCAGACCCTTTTCCGCAGACGCGACAAGCGGACCTACCTCAGCCCGCTGATGTCCACCCTCGACGACGTTCGGGTGCTGGTCGACGAAAGCGCGCAGCATGGGACCATCGATCCGGAAGAGCAGCGCATGATTCACGCCATCATCGACCTCCAGAACATACAGGCCAAGGAGATCATGGTGCCGCGCATCGACATCTACGGCCTGCCCGACACCACAACGCGCTCCGAACTGCTTGGCATATTCGAAGCGTCGGGCAAGACGCGCATTCCTATCTATCACGAGTCGGTGGATGAGATCATCGGCATCGTTACGGCTCACGACGTTCTGCTTGACACCGATTCGGGAAGCGAGGACATCCGCCTCTTCATGCGCGATGTCATGCACGTGCCCGACACCATTACCCTCGATGACGTGTTCGAACAGATGAAGCGCAAGAAGCAGCACATCGCGATCGTCATCGACGAGTACGGCGGGACCGACGGACTTATCACCCTCGAAGACATTCTCGAGGTCATTTTCGGACAGATCCAGGACGAGCACGACCGCGAACCGAAGCCCATCCAGCGGGTGGGCCCCGACGCGTACGTCATCGAAGCCCGGATGAGTCTCGAAGAGGCCGGCGAATTCATGCAGGTCATTATTGAAGACGACGAAGTTGAAACCATCGGAGGCTGGCTGATGCACGTGGCGGGGCGCATACCCGCGCAAGGGGAAGTGGTGCTGCACAACGGTTTCCGGATGACCGTGCTCGAAGGCGGCGTAAACTTCGTCTCGAAGATCCGCCTCGAAATCCTGCCCGAGGCAAAGGAAGCTTATGGCGCGCAAACGCAAGACGATGCCAACGACGGACAAGACACCGGGTCCCGCGCCTAAACGCTCCGTGTGGAGCGGGGCACGGTACGTATACAGCAAACTCTGGCGCATCCTGGTTGCCGGGTTCCTGCTGTGGCTGCCTCTCATCATCACCCTGTGGGTTTCCTGGTGGGTGCTGAGCAAGCTTGTATTCGGCATCGAACGGCTCATCAAGACCGCCGTGGTAAACCTGCACGCTATCGCCGAGCGAGTTCCCCAACTGGGGTTTCTCGCCAACATCAAGTATCAGCCGGGCCTCGGCATTCTGTTGGCCATTACGATATTCCTCGTTTCCGGGTATCTTGCGCGATACCTGATCGGACGCAAGCTCATAGCGTTTGGCGAACGGCTGTTCCGGTTTATCCCGTTCTTCAACCGGATCTATCAGGCGGTCGTGCAGATCCGCGACGTATTCGTGAACCGCCAGGGCACGGTGTTCCAGCGCGTCTGCCTCGTTGACTACCCCCGCGAGGGCATGACCGCGGTCGCTTTCGTCACCTCGTCGGAACAGGGGACGGTACAGCGCCGGAAAGGCAAAGAACTCATCGCCGTGTTCGTGCCCACTACCCCCAACCCCACTTCGGGGTATCTGATCTATCTCCCCCCCGAGGACATCACCGAGATCGACATGCCCGTCGAAGAAGCCATGAAACTTATCGTGTCCGGCGGCGCTTACATCCCCTCGAAACACGGATGGCGCCCAGCCGGCGAACCCCCCGAGCCCGAACAGCTCGAACTCGACAACGCCCAAGATGCGGAGCAAGCCACGTCTGCCGAGCCCGAACGAACGAGTGAGGCGTGAGACCGCAAGGGGGTGTTCACGGGAGGCGTCCCCGATGGTGTTTTTTGTCGCGGCGGGCGAGTCGTGCGCGGGTCATGCGCTCGCGCAGGCCTCCTTCTTCGAGAAAATCGCGTTCGAGGCGTCGGAGCTGCTGGTCGAGCAGGTAGTTTGTGACCTTGATGAGGCCGATGATGACGTTGGCACAGATGGCCGGGTCGGGATGCTCAATGCCTTTTCGGAACGTCTCGTAGTTTGCGCCTGAGGACCGGTTGCGTTGGCGCAGGCGCGCGGCGTAGGGGTGATCTCGGGCCCATTCGCCGAGGCCCCGGGTGCGGAGGAAGTCGCGGTAGTCGGCGAGAAGTTCTTTGAAGCTGGCGCGTGCGACGCTGGTCAGTTTGAGTTCGGTTTCTTTGGATGCGGCCGAGGCCATGCTGCCTTCGATGATGTTCTGCTTTCCGGAGCGGGCGGCCTGGGTCATCTGGCCACGGGTGCGGTCGTATTTGTCGAGAAAGCGGTCGCAGAAGTAGAGGGTGGCGTCGTAGACGATCTCGGCTTTCTGGTAGGAGAGCAGGCTTGCGTAGCCGCCATGGGGCGGGATGAAGCCTTGGGGCACGGCGGGCTCCTTTGAAGGGACATAAACGACAAAAGGGACATAAGTTTGGGTGGAAGAAGCAGCTTTCGCAGAGATCCCTTTATGTCATTTATGTCCTTTTAGTCCTTTTCCCTTATTTAGTCATGATATCAGCTCTGCGTGCGGGGGTTCAAGGGCGCGCGCGGGATTGACGCTGGATGGCGGTTCCGATAGTCTTTTATGGCGTAAACCAGCCTCCTCGCTAGAGGCGTGTAGGGAGTCTTGGCCTTGAACAAGTTCATGACTGGTGTCGTGGCAATTCTGGCCGTGTTGTTGGCCATACAGACGGTTCGCCTTCATCGGGCAGAGCAGGGGAGTGCTGCGGTGTCTCCGAAATCGCAAGGGCCGGGGACACCGGCGGGGCGCGAAGACCTCGCCGAGGCGCGGTTTCTGCTCGAGGACCCGGATCACTCGGGCAACGGCGGGGTCCCGAGCAATCCGATGTCCGACTACCTCGTCGAAGCCATGGCAGCGTTCCTGGAATCGGATGAAATCTACAGCAGCGGCGCGGAGTCTTTGCGGGACCGTGGGACAGGGTCCGCCGAAGGCAAATCGGGCGATAAGGCCGCGGGCACCGCAGGAAAGAGTGCCGAGGCGGAGACTGGCGGAGCGTGCCGCGCGCATGATGGCGCGGCTCGAACGGCAGTTGACGGCGGCGCAAAAGCTTCTGGGATAGGCTACACAGCTTCATCATAGGGAGTGCCGGTTTGCAGGAACGACGCAAGACCCTTCGGCGCCAGGCTGATATCGCCGCCAAGGAGCGTGTGCGCGAACTCGAAACACTAGTCGCCGAATTAGGAGGACAGAGAGAATTCAGGCGCAAGCGGCGGCATGTCATCCGGCATACCTGCCAGGTCAGGATTCAGATGCTGATTGGCCACGCGGCGGGTTACTCGAACGACTGGGATTTCGACGCCGTCGCCATTCCCGGGCGTTTGCTGGACTTGAATACGGATGGCGCGCAGTTGTTCACGAAGCAGCGCCTCGAAACGGGCCAGCATCTGCGTTTGGCCATCAAACTCCGCAACGGACAGGAGATTCATATGCCGGCGGACATCCGCTGGGTCCGCCATCTGCCCGAGAAAGGCGGGTTCTGCGCCGGTGTGGCGTTCAATGGACTGGCCGATGCGGACAGCAGAATAGTCACGGCATTTCTGCAGGAGCTCGATGCTTCCGCGGGATTCTAGTGAATTGGGCCGAGCCTTTCGTGATGCCAATCGACACGCTTGGAGGCACAGGACTCAAACCCCTGTCTCGAGATGTGAAGAGCACGATGGAGGGGACATCCTCATGCGCGCGATTCTTATGTCACTCCTTCTTCTGGGACCCGCTTTGGCCGTCCTGGCGGCCGAAAACGGTATCATGGCTGGGGGGCTGCGCACCGATTTCCGCGTCGACCCACTGGGCATCGAGGAATCCCAGCCGCGGCTGAACTGGGTGGTGTCCTCCGGCGAGCGCGGCGTGGTCCAGAACGCCTACCGCATCATGGCTGCCGGCTCGCCCGAGCTGCTCGACGCGGAAAAGCCTGACTTCTGGGACTCGGGGAAGGTCGAATCTTCGGACATGCACGCGCGCTACTCGGGGAAGGTCCTTTACGCTGCGCAGAGTGTCTCTTGGCGGGTCAAGGTCTGGGACGAGCACGGTCAGGCCTCGCCGTGGAGCGACACCGCCACGTGGACCATGGGTCTTCTCGGGCCCAGCGACTGGCAGGCGGATTGGATCGCCGGCCGCGCACTGAGACCCCCCCTCGAAGGCGCGCAGTGGATATGGGCGCCCGACGAAGACTTCATGCAGGCTGCGCCGGGCACGCGGTTTTTTTGCAGGATGCTTGAGCTTGACTCCGGCGCGCAGCTCCTGTCCGCACGGCTTGAAATCAGCGCGGACAACGAATGCAGTGTGCGCATGGGGACATCAGGATTTGGGGAAATCGCCACGAAAACCGGGTGGGAACGGGCCAAGTCCATCGATGTAACCCAGCATCTGGGCTCCGGGCGGAACCTCATTGGGCTCGCGGTGACCAATACCGCTGATAACCCCAATCCAGCGGGCGTTATCGCCCGGCTGGACATCGAATATGCCGACGGCACGTCCCAGACCTTGGTCACCGACAAATCCTGGCGGGCGGGGCCAAAGAAAGGCTGGGATCTGGCGTCAGGACCGGACCGTTTCCAAGAAGACCCCGTCGGCGGCTGGCCGAATGCCAAAGAACTAGGTCCCCCCGGCACCGAACCGTGGGGGGAGATCAAGGGCTCCGGGTCGGACGTCATGCCCATCTTCCGTACGGAGTTCGCGGTCGAGCGGAAACCCGTCAAACGCGCGTTGGCGTGTGTGTGCGGCCTCGGCCATTTCGAGCTTTCGGTTAACGGGGCGAAAGTGGGCGACCACGTCATCGATCCCGGCTGGACGGATTACAGAGACACCTGCTTGTACGTGCCTTTCGATGTGACCGCGATGTTGCGCGAAGGCTCAAATGCCCTCGGCGTCATGCTGGGCAACGGCATGTACAACGTTCAGGGCGGGCGGTACGTCAAGTTCCTCGGGTCCTTCGGCGAGCCCAAGCTGATCTTGAACCTGCGCGTCGAATACGAGGACGGGATGGTCCAGCGCGTGGTGAGCGACGCGTCCTGGAAGACCGATGACGGTCCCATCGTGTTCAGTTGCGTGTATGGTGGCGAAGACTACGATGCCCGCCGCGAACAGCCGGGTTGGGACGCGCCCGGCTTCGACGATAGCGAGTGGGACGCGGTCCGCGTGGTGAAAGGACCCGGTGGAAAGCTGCGCTCCCAGTCCGCGCCGCCAATTACGGTGGCGAGAAGCATTCGCAGTGACAAGGTGGGCTCGCTGTCTCCCGGGGAATGCATCGTGTTTCTGGGCGAGAACTTGTCCGCGCGGCCTTTCATCACAGTGAAGGGAGAGGCGGGCGCGCGCGTGACCATCACCACGGCCGAGCGCATGGACAAGCCGTGGGAGGGCCATTCCTACACATATACTTTGAAAGGGGAGGGAGAGGAGACGTTTCGATCCCGCTTCACGTATTTCGGGTTCCAGATTCTACGCGTTGTGGGCGTCGATCTGCCGGAAGACCCCGATGCAGGCAAGGAAAGGGCGGTATTGCTCGACGCAGGGGCCGATTTCGTCACGAGTTCGGCACCGGCGGTTGGTGCGTTTCATTGCGCGGACCCGCTGCCGGGCGCGCCCCATTTGTTCAACGAAATTGACGCCATGATCGACCGGTCGGTCCGCAGTAATCTGCAGAGCGTTCTGACCGACTGCCCGCACCGCGAAAAGCTTGGGTGGCTCGAGGTGGCTCACCTGATGGGCCCGTCCATCCTTTATCGTTACGACACCCATGGGCTCTACCGCAAAATCTGCCGCGACACCACCGATTCGCAGCTCGAAGACGGCTTGGTGCCCGACATCGCGCCCGAGTACACGCGGTTCAGCGGCGGGTTCTTCGAGTCGGCCGAGTGGGGCAGCGCGTCCGTCCAACTGCCCTGGCTGCTGTATCGCTGGTACGGGGACGAGGATGTCTTGGATCAGCAGTACGCCACCATGGCGAGGTATACCCGCTATCTTGCCACAACCCGCAACGAACAGGGGCTCGCCAAGGCGGGGCTTGGCGACTGGTACGACTGGAGCTCCGAAAACGGTCACCAGGGCGAGTCGCAACATACCCCTGGGGAGTTGACCGCAACAGCCATGCTGTACGACAACGCGCGCATCGTTGCCGAGACTGCAGCAATGCAGGGAAGAGACGCGGATGCGGCGGAGTTTGGCGTACTCGCGGAGCGGGTCCGGACAGATTTCATTGCGGCCTACTACAAGCCGGCCGAACAGACTGTCGCGACCGGCAGCCAGGCGTCCCTTGCTGTTGCGTTACACTTTGGGCTGTTCCCTGACGAGGCCCGCGACGCGCTGGCCGAGCGATTGGTCAAAGAGCTGGAGTCGAACGGCTACCGCCAAACCACCGGCGAGGTTTGTTTCCGATACCTGTTGATGGCCCTGGCTGATGCGGGGCGGTCGGACGTCATCTACCGCATGCTGGACCGCGGGACCGCACCCGGATACGGCTGCATGCTCCGGCAATGGGGGCTGAAGACGCTCTCCGAACGGTGGGACAAACCCGGCTCCTCGCTCAACCATTGCATGTTTGGCCATGCCCAGGAATGGTTTACCGGCTACCTGCTCGGGATACGCCAAGCGCCCGGCAGCGTCGGATTCGAGCATCTCCACATCGAACCGACAGTGGTCGAGGGCCTGAACGGCGCGGAAGGTTACTTCGATTCGCCCCACGGGCGTGTCGCGGTATCGTGGAACCGTCAGGACAGCGGCATCATCGCCCTCGATGTGACGGTCCCCGGAAACTCTACCGCCGACATCGTGTTGCCCACCGGCGCGGCCGAAAACGTAACCGAATCCGGCGTTCCGTTAGCCGGCGCGCTGGGCATTCGCGACATCAAGGCGGGCGCGAAGACAACGGTCACAACCGGCTCTGGCCGCTACAGCTTCGTTTGTCCCGCGCCCTAATCGGGTTGAGGAAGACGCGCGGAGAGACTGCCGCGTGATCGCCGCGGGCCCCATAAGCCATATAATCACGAGGCGCGGCTGACTTTGACCCAGGCCGGGCGGTTCTGGTTCGCCGAATCCCGGGCCAAGCTCTCAGAGGTCCGTCGTCAGATGATTACCGTAAGAAACCGCGGCCCCGAACGACTAATCAGCAGGATGTTATGAGGAAGGCCAACCTCGAACGAGACAGCGATGCGTCATTGGCGCGGCGTTGGCGCGCTGGCGACGGCCGAGCGGCCGCGGCGGTTGTCGAGCGCTACACCGATGCCCTTGGCGCGATCGCATACGGCGTGACGCGCAACCGGGCCCTCGCGGAGGAGGCGGTGCAGGAAACGTTTGCCCGCGCCACGCGAACGCTTGGACAGTTGAAAGACCCCGCGCGGCTGGGGCCGTGGCTGGTGGGTATTGTGCGGCACGTTGCCGTGGATATGGCGCGGCGGCGTTCGCGCGAGACCCCCATCGGCGACCGGGATATTGCGGCCCGGAGCAATCCCGGCCACGAGGCCATGCGCAACGAGGCGGCCGAGTCCCTGGGCGGGGCCATCGCGGCGTTGCCCGAGGACCAGCGCGACATCCTCGCGATGAAATACGTGGCGGGGATGTCATACGGGGCCATCGCGGAGACGCTGGGCATGACGCCCGACGCCGTGAGTCAGAAACTGTGGCGTGTCCGCCAGAAGCTGCAGAAAGAACTAGTGGAGTTCCGGCCATGAACCCGAAGGATTCGGAACGCTTATCACGATATCTCGACGGTGAATTGACCCCGGACGAGAGCCGGGCGGTCGAGGAGTTGCTTGCAACGTCCCCGGAGGCCCGCGAGGAGTATACGATTATGAAACAGATACACGAGGCGACTCGAGATACGTTGCCCGCAGCCCGTTTTGAGCGTCCGCATGTTTCGGCTCGCCGGGCGCGTCCTCTCTTTCGGCTGGCAGCCGCGGCTGCCATTGCGGTTTTGCTCGGTGGCGTGGTGTTTGGCGCGGTGAAGGTGTACGAAGCCCTGGTCGCGGAAACGGTGAGTTCGGCGGCGCCTGACGCGCCGCCGCCGGCGTCTCAAGAGCCATCGATCCCGGCGGTTGTTGCCGAGGACTCCGCACAGCCGGCGGCCGAAGCGGTGTTGGGAACGGAGGAGAACGCCGCGCAAGCAGTGGCCGCCGCCGAAGGGGCTAATGCAAAATCGATTGAGGGCCTGTCCGTTCCTCCTCTGACCGGCGTGGTGACGAGCGTTGCCGGCGAGCCCATCTCCGGGGCGGCTGTCCGCGCAAGGGTGTGGGAGGGCGTAACGCACCCGTATGGGCTGGACGGCGATCCGGTGCGGGCTGTTGCGCGGAGCGATGCCAATGGTCATTTCGCACTCGATTGGCCGGCCGATGCGCGGTGCTTACGCATCGGGGCCCGGGGATACGAGAGTTGCACGTTAGGCTATAGTGGAGCCGTCCTGGCGCCGGAGATTGAGCTGCATGTGAAGCTTCTTCCTGAGACGGTTTACACCGGGCGCGTGGTGGATGCCGCGGGAAACCCGATTGCCGAGGTGCGGGTTGCCGCCGAAGGCGCGGAAGACCCGGCCCATGAC
>Ga0209606_1000345_pt1 | contig 72794 bp, 61 predicted proteins | sample AD_UKC057_MetaG_FD_184412 | JGI IMG/M metagenome (GOLD analysis project Ga0209606, IMG submission 184412) | Active sludge microbial communities of municipal wastewater-treating anaerobic digesters from USA - AD_UKC057_MetaG (SPAdes) (version 2) | ecosystem: Engineered > Bioreactor > Anaerobic >...
AGTCTGATATTTTCGAGCTGCAGGCGGCGGTGCTCGAGTGCCCGGGAAATGGTCATCAGTAGTTCATCATTTTTAAATGGCTTTTGAATATAGTCATAAGCACCCATCTTCATAGCGGTCAGAGCGGACTCAACTGAAGCATAGGCGGTAATAATAATCACCACTGCTTCGGGCTCAAGTCTTTTTATCTCCCTTAAGACTTCCAACCCATCCATCCCGGGCATCAACAGGTCAAGCAGGGTTAAATCAAATTTCTGGTGAGGCAGCTTGGACAGGGCTTCTTCTCCGGAAGTAGAGACTTCAACTTGATAACCTTCAGATTGCAAAAGCTGCCCTAGAACATCATGGATTATTGGTTCATCATCAATCAGATGAATCATAATCTTGTTGTTTTCATTCATGATCAATTCCTCCCCGGCGTGACTGCTTTAAATCTTTTTCAGCCAGATTGACCGGTAAAATAATAGTGAAGGTCGTCCCCTGGCCGACCTGACTGTCGACCAGGATCTGTCCCTCATGCTCCTTAATAATAGCAAAGCTAATCGAAAGCCCCAGACCGGTGCCTTTACCGATTCCCTTAGTGGTAAAAAATGGGTCGAAAATCCTGGGCAGGTGTTCAGGCTTAATTCCCAGACCGGTATCGGATATTTTGACAATGGCCTGATTGTCCTGCTGCCTGGTCTGAATGGATAGCTGACCTCCGCCAGGCATAGCATCCAGGGCATTGAGGATAATATTAATAAAAACTTGCTGTAGCCTTTCCTTCTGAGCATAAATGGTCACGGGCTTGAGGTCCAGAACAAGATTAATATTCAAGCTTTTCAGCCGGTAGTCAATCAGAGAAATAATCTCTTCCAGGCTCTCTTTAAGATCAACCCGGTGAAAAGCTGGATCGGCTGGATTGCGGGCAAAGCTCAACAGATTTTTAACTATTTTACTTACCCGCTCGGTTTGGTCTTCTATTTTTTTAAGAACCTGGAGGTAATTGGCCTCGGTCAGCTTTTTCTGCAACATTTGAACATAGCTGGAAATTCCAGTCAGAGGCGTATTTATCTCATGAGCTACTCCGGCTGACAGCAAGCCGATCGAAGCCAGCTTTTCCGAAGTTACCATTTGCTGCTGGAGTCTTATTCTCTCTGTTATATCTTCAAAAACGATAATTGTTCCGTAAGGCTGAAGATGATTATCCAGCAGCGGTGTTCTGGCCACGTCAAAGATTCTTTTCTCTCCCCGGCTGGTGGTCAGGGAAATTTCGCTTAGCAACTGATATTCAGACTGAGTATCTGGAGGAAATATAGCCTGGAAGTTTTCGAAGCCGATGACCTCGGATAGGTGTCGGTTTAAAGCCTGGGCTCGACTAAGGCCAAATTGCTGCTCCAGAACCCGGTTCCAGCCGGTGACAAGTCCGCTCTCATCAATGACTGCTACCCCGACCGTCAGGCTCTCGATAATATTGTCACTGTAGTCTTTAAGGCGTTGTAATTCCTGTGAGCGGATAATCTCCTGGTTATAAAGATAGGCATTTTCCAGGGCTAAAGTAACCGAAGGAGAAATAGTTCTCAAAAGTTCCCGGTCTTCACCCGAAAGGTAGGAGCCATCGATCTTGTCCCCGAGAGCCAGAAAGCCCAGTATTCTGTTCTCCAGTTTAAGCGGCAGGATATTATTAAATCCTTCTTCCTGAAGGGAATTAAAAATTCTCGATGACGAAGAAGATTCACTCCCGAGCAAAAATGAAATAAACTCTGCTTTTTGTAGCTCCTGCTTCTCGGTTGAATTGAGCTTGACCACTGGTGTGGTCAGACGAAATTCGCCGGCAGAACGAAGAAGATAAAACTCGTCAGGTTGTTCTTCACGGGCCAGGAAAAGCCCCAGACTTTTGAGAGAGAGAGCTTTCGAGATAGTTTCCACCAGGTAACTGGCCAGACGATTTAGATCTCTTTCCCGATTGAGCTGGCTGGAAATGAGCAGCAGGGTTCGCCGGTATTCATAACTCCGCCGGTAGATGACCCGGTCAACCAGCGTCTGCACCATCTCTGACAATGGCGTAAACAGCGTTGCCCCCAGGATGATGGCCAGCAAACCAAGCAAAATAGCATTAAGTCTGTTTTCTGAGAATAGCTGGGTTTGAGAGCTGACCAGGAAATAAACCAGGGCAATCAGAGTAAATGAAATTATGAGAGTCAGACCTTTTTTAACCAGAACTTCAAAGTCCATTAACCGATAGCGCGAAATCGAATAGGCTAGAGTGACCGGTAGAAAGATCTGGAAAAGAACGCTCAGCTGACCGCTGGTCGAGGGCAGCGAATTTCGCAAAAAAGGGATGATATAAAAGATAGAAAAAGGCAATGCTCCCAAGCCCAGACCACCGGCAATCCACTTGAGCTGGTTTTTAATATAAAGATTTCTGGTGAGGACAACATCATAGATTATTATGAAAAAAGCGAGCAGACTGTAAACAGCCAGATGGACTAACTCACCCTTTTCCAGGATTCCCTGGTATTTAAGGATCTCAGCATCGCCTAATTTTGCCTGTAAAATGGTCGTCAAGCTGATATTGGACAGAAGTAAAAAAAGGCCTGGCAGATAAAGCAGTGCTAATAGCCTGGGATGGACCAGTATTCTTTTTTTCTGAGGGAAGATAAAAAAGAAATTTAAGAGCAGAGGGGGAAAGGCTATAATAGCTACTTTGTCCAGCCAGAAAAATATTTGATCAAGCCAGTCCATTTGACCGGTTGGTGAAAAAACGTAAACTGAATAAAGAGACAATAAGACCAGATAAAAAAATAGATAGGGACTGGAAAACCGCCTTCTCGAATTAATAAAAACAATCAGGGAGATGGCCAGGGTGGTTAAGCCCAAAAGCATCAGGTAAACGTAGGTTGAACTGACCCCTTTTTTTTCTAAATAAAAAGAGGGTGCCAGTATAGTTCCTTCTCTTCCTACCTGATAGAGGGCCTTTTGCTCCAGGCGGTCCAGAACCCAGAGCATTTTGACATACTCAATCTTGTTTCTGATCGGAGTATTGTTTATAGAAAATAGTATATCGCCCGGCTTGATACCTGAGAGATAAGCCGGGCTGTTTTCGGCTACTTTTCGAGCAATCAGACCACCAGGCCCCTCGACCCAGACCACCCCATCATACGGTTCTTTCCAGGCTAGCTTACGGGAAATATTGATAAAACCAAGAATGGTCAGGAATATAACGCTGAACAGAACGAGATAAAAACCAAGTGGTCTTTTCATAAACTCGACGTTTAAATTATAATAAATCCAAAAAAATGAATCAATAATCCAAAAAAAATTAGTTCAGGATAGATCTAAGACCGGCTCGCACCATCCATTTGGCCCGGGATTCCTTTAAAAGCTGTCTGATTTCCTGATCTTCTTTCAGCCCAAGAGGAGTTGTATCCCGAGAAAGAAACGTGCTCATATAGTCGAGCCTGGGTTTTTGAACTTCCTGTGGTGGAGTTTGGGCTGGTGCCGACTGGTCAGGCGGGAATTGAGGTTGTTTAGCTGGCGTTTCCTGTTTTTGGCCTTCCTTTTTTACTGGCTGTTTCGTTTCCTGAGCAGAGATTGGAGGAGCTAATATCATAGAACATAAGACAGAGATAGCTAAAATCGTAAGGACCTTTGGCCTTCTTTCCTTCATTATGTTATCTAGATATGACTAAAAACTATTTTTGTCAATCTTTTTAAGGCTTGAGATTAGAGGACGAGCCACGCTTTTTACCATGATAAATCACCGCTTTGGGACAAATCTTCTAAGAGCCTGGTAATAAAAGGGCTGAGAAAGAGTGACGGGTTATTCGAACAAAGCAAAAATGTGACCGTGGGTGTATCAATTGACATTGATTACAGGCTATTTTAAGATAACGACGGAAAGGCAAAGCTTGAGAAAATAAATGCCTGGATATTACTGCCGTCTTATAACTCCTGAAGGGCGAATTATCAGGGAAACAGTCAGGGCCGCTTCACCTGAAGAATGCCGTAAGAGTCTAGAAGCCGAAGGGCTGTATGTATTATCTATCCGCAAAGAAATAAGCCTGGGACATCTGAGGTCCTCTCGCCGGAAAATCAAGCCACAGGAGTTTATTCTATTCAACCGTGAGCTGGTGGCCATGCTCCGGGCCGGCTATCCCGTGCTTAAAAGTCTCGAGCTGATGGAAAAAAGAATAGAGAATCCTTATCTGAGAGAAATTGTCGGGCAGGTAGAGGAAGAAATTAGAAAAGGCAGGACACTGTCCGAAGCTTTTTCGCCTTACGAACATCTTTTTTCCAAAGTCTATACGGCTTCTCTTCTGGCCGGAGAAAGAAGCGGTAATCTTCCTGGATCTATCGAACGTTATATCGACTATGCTCGGGTCATAAATCAAACCCGTACGAGGGTCAGATCCGCTCTTCTATATCCAACCCTTTTGATTATATTTTCGCTAATTCTGATCGGCATTCTGGTCATTTTAGTGCTTCCAAGATTTGCTTCTTTTTATGCTGATTTTGGTGCTCAACTTCCAGCCATGACCAGAGCTTTGATTTCTCTGGCTACCTTTTTACAAAGAAACTTGCTCTGGTTGGTACTGCTGGTGGCAATTATAGCGGGAGCTCTGGTCAGCTGGCGACGCCGTCCAGAATTTCGGCTTTTTAATGACCGGCTGAAACTTCATCTTCCTTTTTCTCGTTATTTAATCCAGGAAACAGCTGTCTCACTTTACAGCCGTACACTTGGCTTACTGCTCGAAGCCGGAATTTCTCTCATCCCGGCTGTAAATGTGGCTCGGCAGGCTGTAGCTAACCGTTTTCTGGCTTCCAAACTGGAAACAGTCGCTGAAAAATTGACCAGTGGACAGAGCCTTTATGATTCGCTGACCGAGACTGGCGTCTTTCCTTCTCTGGCCACGGATATGATCAGGATAGGTGAAAGTTCGGCTAATTTGCCTGGCATGCTGGGTGAGGTAGCCGACTTTTATGATGAGGCCTTACGCGATAGAATACAAACCCTGGTTTCTCTGATAGAGCCGGTGATCATTATCTTTATTGGATTGGTGGCGGCAGTGATGATTCTTTCTATTTATCTGCCAATCTTTAACATAGTGAGAATAACCAGGTAACAAAAAGGAGACAGCTGTGACCAAAGGTGACATTGACGGGTTGCTGCAGGCGGAAGAAAATGAAGCCCGGCGCCTGGCCGAAAAATATCATGTAAATTATCTTAACCTGGGAAGTTTTGAACTGAACAGGGAGCTTATTCAATCTTTTCCTGTTGATTTTTTGTATCATTATAATTTTGTGCCTCTCGAGGATGATGGGCGGGTCTTGAAAATAGCCATGGCGGATCCTTCCGACCTGGCTGCTATTGACAGCATAGAGACTTTTTTCAGCCGAAAAGTGGAAGTCTATGCGGCCAGCCTGAGGGCTGTGCAGGAAGCCCTGCGGCGCAGTGAAACCGCTTCTCAGGTCCTCAAAGAAGCAACTGAGGGTTTTATTCACCAGGTAGTGGAAAAGGAGAGTGGCGAAGAAGAGGACGTTATTACCATTGAAAAACTCACTGAACAGGATGGCTCGATTATCAAGCTGGTCAATACCATCATTTTTACCGCTGTTCAAAAAAGAGCCAGTGATATCCATATTGAGTCGAAAGAAAATGTTGTCCGTATAAAATTCAGGATTGATGGCGTCTTGACTGAAGCCATGGAACCTATTGACCGGCGATTTCAATCGCTGATTATTTCCAGGATAAAAATTATGTCTGACCTGGACATTTCCGAACGACGGGTGCCTCAGGATGGTCGGTTCAGGCTCAAGATTAAAGATAAAACGATTGATTTCCGTGTTTCCATTATGCCCTGTATTTATGGTGAAGATGCTGTCATCCGGATTCTTGATAAGGAAATGATCACCGAAGCCTTTGCCGAATTGAGGCTTGATCTGCTGGGCTTTTCTGACGAAATTCTAAGAAAATTCAGACGATATATCGTTCAGCCCTACGGCATGATTCTGGTCACCGGCCCGACGGGTAGCGGGAAAACCACGACTCTTTATGCGGCTTTAACCGAAATCAAATCGCCTGAGGATAAGATCGTCACCATCGAGGACCCGGTCGAGTATCAAATTGAGGGGATCACTCAGATTCAGGTCAATGAGAAAAAAGGCCTGACCTTTGAACGGGGCTTAAGATCAATCCTCCGTCATGACCCGGATAAAATAATGGTGGGCGAAATCCGTGATCCGGAGACGGCTCAGATTGCCATTCAATCAGCCCTGACCGGTCATCTGGTCTTCACCACCGTCCACGCTAACAACGTTTTTGATGTTATTGGCCGTTTTTTACATATGCATGTTGATCCTTACAGTTTCATCTCCTCCCTTAACTGTATTCTGGCTCAGAGGCTGGTGAGGGTGCTGTGTCCGAAGTGCAAAGTTCCTGTTCATTATGATGATGAGACTCTCGAGCTTTCCGGCCTCTCCCCTGAAAAATACAGGGATAAAGTTTTTTATGAGCCGAAAGGCTGCCCGGAATGTCATCAGACCGGTTACCGCGGTCGGACGGCCATTGCCGAATTGCTGGAACTATCAGATGAAATCAGGGAGATGATTCTGGCGCGAAAACCTCTGTCTGAAGTGAGGAAACTGGCTGAGTCAGAGGGCATGGTGCCGATTCGTCAGTGCGGGCTGGAGAAGCTTTTCTCCGGAGTAACCAGCCTGAAAGATTTGAATAAGGTGACCTTTGTTGAGTAAGAGTTAAGTAAGAAATGAGTATTTTGACCAGCTGGCAAAAATTTTTCTTCGAGCCGCCTGCTCCCTCCATGGTTTTTCAGCTATCGCCTTCGTTTCTGGCCTGCTTCCGGCCTGGGCAGGCACCAGCCGTGAGTGAAGAATCATATTTTCAAACCCGCCTACCCCGAGGGGTAATTGAAGCCAACTGGCTTCAGCCAAATATCAAACAGCCAGAAATAATTGAGGAGCTTATTGATCGAGCTATAAGTCAGCTGAAACCTGCTGGCAATTCTATTTCATTAATCTTACCTGAAATGAGCGCCAGGGCTTTGATCTTTTCAGTTGAAAACGGGTCGTTGTCCGGAACCGAACTCACCAGATTTGTCGAATGGCGGCTGGAAAAAGCGCTGGCTCAACCGCTTTCTGATCTTCGTTATTCTTATCAAACATTTAATGGTCAGGGCCTGAAAAAAGTTCTGGCTGTCTGTTCGGGACTGGCGGTGATAAAAGATTATGAAGAGCTTTTTCGCCGAAAGAAACTACAGGCTGGCAAGGTGACCATCCCATCCGTCTCTTTGATAAATTTGCTTGATGGAACTAAAGCTCAGGATTTTCTTCTGGTTGATGTTGATTATGATTATCTCAGCCTGGCTGGAGTGATTGATGAGATGCTATCAATCTATCGGCAGAAACCACTCTGGCCGGAAACGGGGGGACTGGATGAGCAAATTCTTACTGAAGTCGAAAACACCATTCAATTTGTTGAAGATAAAAACAAGAAAAAGCCGCAGTTAATTTATCTCAGGTCAGGTTTGCCAGAAACAGCTACCTTAATCAGGACCATAGAACAGAGCGCGGGTATTGTCGTCAGCGAATTATATCCAGAATATCCCAGATTGGCACCGCTGGTTGGAGGGCAATGATGCTGCCTCGGGAGAATCATAATGGCTGGAAGGTGATCATAAATCTCGCCAGCCAGCCCAGGCGGAATGTCAGATTTTTCCGTTTTTTGAGTGGAGCTGGTGCCTGCCTGGTGGGAATCCTGTTGATTTTATTAATCGTGCTGAATGTCAAGAATTTCTCCCTTTACCGGGCTGGAGCCGGCAGTTACCATCACCTGGCTGATGAAAAAGCAGCTATATCATCTGAATACAATGAGCTTAACCGTCAGACTGAAAATTTTAAGCGGACGCTGAAGACAGCAGTAGATGAAGTTAATTCTCTCCTGGCCAGGAAGTCTTTCTCCTGGACAATCTTTTTTGATGAGCTGGAGGAAGCGTTGCCGGCCGGAGCTTATCTGACCAATTTAAATCCGAGCCGGAATGAAGCTGGTCTGGCTTTTAGAATAAAAGCAGGGCTGCCCTCGAGGAGTGATCTGGGCCAGCTCATCAAAAATCTGGACAGTCACGGCTTTAGTAAAATAAGAGTCTTGAGCGAAAGTCTTCAGGACGGTCAATTTCAGGTTGAAATGGATTTTCAGCATGCCCAGACTGAGTGAGCAATTGACAGGTAAAGAAAGGAAGATTCTCAAGGGTATCAGTCTGGCCGGTCTGGTGTTGCTCGGTTTGCTCATCATCACGCTTTTTTTCTGGAACTGGAGGCTGGACAGGCTAAGTGAGGAAGCGCTGGCCCTTCAATCTGAGTTAGATAAGCTGGCGGCCAGAACAGAGGAGAAATTGGCTGAATTGCAATCCTGGCAGCTTACCCAGGCTGACCTGGCTGAAATAAAAGAGAATTCCTTTTATGCTGGACAGGCCGGGATCGAGGTCTTTCGCCAGGATCTCAGTCAGGTTTTTCAAAAGTCGGGCCTGCCCTTGCCACCTATAAGCTATCAGTATGAGGAAGACCAGAAAAAGGAATTCCGCCGGCTATCGGCTTCATTCGGAGTGTCACTTTCTTATCCCCGACTTAAAAGATTTCTGTACGAGCTTGAAGCCTGGCCAAGAATCTGGTTATTAGATCAGATTAATTTTCAAAAGATAGATAACGTCTCGGGAATGGTTGATTTAAGGCTGACAGTGGCAGGTTTTTATTATGAAGAGAAATAAAGGGCTAGGTAACCAGTCAGAACCAAAGCGGTGCTGGCCGATCAGACAGTATGTTCTTGTGGCTATGAGTCTTAGCTTTTTAATAGCAATGCTCTACTCAGGTTCAATCAACCTGTTGGGTCAGGAAAAGAACAGACAGCAGCCCGGCCAGCCAGGGAAGACTAGAGCTCGAGAGGTCTCATCTCTGGTCAAAAAAAACCTGTTGCCTGCATTAAATCCGGCCTTAGCTGTGGCCCGGAGAGACCTTTTCCGTCCATCGTCCTTAATGACTGCCAATAGAGTTTATGATGACGAAGAAGAAATGGCAGATGAAGAAATTATTCCTGAAAGGCTGGCTGCCGGGCAATCAGCTGCTGGGTTTCAGACCGGGCAGTCTGATACTTCGCTTCTGGAGAGCCTGGATTTTATATTTAGCGGCCTTATTTTTTCCGGACAGAAGGCGCTGGCTTTAATCCTGATTGATGGCCAGGCCTTAGCCCTGGCCGAGGGAGAGGAAATTATTCCCGGTCTCAAGCTGGTTAAAATCACTCCCGAAGAGGTTTTAATCAGGGATAGCCATGGCAACTCCCGGAAGATTAGGGTAAAGGAGAACAATGATGAATAAAATCAGACCGAGAAAATTCCACTGGCTTTTTCTTGGCTTTCTGGTCGTAAATATACTGGGCTGTGCCACTTTCAGTCAGTCTTATAAGCTCGGCAATCAGGCTGAGATCAATAAGAATTATGATGAAGCCATTAAATATTATGAGCAGGCAATGCTGGAAAATCCCAAAGAGTCAGTTTACCGTCTGGCTCTTTTTCGGACAAAAGCCATGGCTGCCCTTGATGCTGCCGAAAAAGCCAGGCGTCTGGCAGCTGAGGGCAGAAAAGAAGAAGCGCTCAATCAATATAAAAAGGCTCTCTTCTACGATCCAACCAACAGGCTGATTCTGGCCGAGTATCAAGCCCTGGCCGGGGTAAAACCACCGGTTGAGGTGAAGCCGAAGGAAGTGGTGATTGAATCACCGGTAAAATTGAAATATCCCCCGGAGAAACTTAAATTGAAATTTACTGATGCCTCTTTGCGGGCAATTTTCCAGGCTCTGGGAAAGTTTAGCGGTATCAACTTTTTGTTTGATGAACAATTCCGTGATCTACCTGTTTCAATTGATTTAACCGACCAGACTGTTGAACAGGCTATTAATTCACTCTGTCTGACCGGGCGGGCTTTTTACCGGGTGATTGATGAGCGAACGGCGATCATCATTCCTGACAACCCGCAAAAGCGAAATCAATATGAAGTCAACGCTATTAAAACTATCTACCTCTCTAACATAAATGCCCAGGACGTGCAAAATCAGCTGGCTTCTATCCTGCGGACTCAGTATAAAAGTCCCAGCATTATCGTTGACAAAACAAGAAATTCGCTGACCATCAGAGACACAGCAACAGTCGTGGCCCTGGCCGAGAAACTGCTTCAGTCCTGGGATAAGCCTAAGGGCGAGGTAATTATTGATCTGGAGATCATGGAAGTCTCCAGGACAAGACTACAAACTATCGGCACGCAATTTAGCCAGAGCTATGGTGGCATCAGGTATACGGGCGGGCTGACTGAATTTCCAACTGATAACTGGTTGCCGCTGGAAGGCTTTAATCTGTCTAAATCAGAAAATTTTCAGATAACCCTGCCCTCGGTTCTCCTTCAGTTTATAGAAACCGATTCTGATACCAAAATTATCGCCCAGCCAAGGCTAAGAGGAGTTGACAGCGAGGAAATAAAATATCTGGTTGGTCAGCAAGTACCGATTCCAAGTACAACCTTTACTCCGATTGCTGCCGGTGGTATCAGCCAGCAACCAATTGTTTCCTATCAGTATCAGGATGTTGGCATTGAAGTTAATATCAAGCCAAGGTTGCATCAGGAAAATGAGGTCAGTCTGGAAATGGAAGTCAAAATCACAGCCATCGGTGGCACGGGAATCGCCGATATTCCCATTATTTCTACCCGATCAGTCAAGAATGTGATCAGACTCAAGGATGGCGAAACCAATTTACTGGCCGGGTTACTCAAGGATGAGGAGCGGAAATCTCTGAAAGGAGTGACCGGACTGAAAAATATCCCTATTCTGGGCAGCCTTTTTTCAAGCACTGACCGGACAGTTGACCAGACTGATGTGATCCTGACCATAACTCCGCATATTATCAGGACTATGCCGTTAAAGCCGGAAGACAGTCAGCCGCTGTGGATTGACAATGCCGGCTCATCTTTTGGAATTCAAACCCAGACAGGCGAAGCAGTGGCCGGCGGTACTGAAGAGGTTATTCCTCCGGTTGAGGCCGGGGTAGAAGTGCCGGTGGAAGAAGCCGTCGAAGCGGAGGCTCAGGTGGGAACAGTGTCGCTTTTGCCCGCTCGAGCTGAAGTGCCGGTTGGCTATACATTAAATGTCCGCCTGGCTGTCAACTCACCAGTTGATATAACTTCCTTATCTTTGAACCTGAACTATGATTCAAGAATGTTGAGGCTGAAAGAAATCCAAAGAGGAGACCTGGTTAGCCAGTTAGGTGATAAAGGCTCTTTTCTCCAGGATATAAGTGCTTCTTCGGGGTTGGCCGTCATAGGCTTTTCCTCGCCTGATCCGGCCAGGGGTGCAAAAAATGGTAATCTGGCGATGCTGGTTTTTGAAGTCCTGGGGGCCGGCGAGACAAGAGTCGGTATCTCCTCAATTCAGGTCCTCGGAGTACAGGGCCGGCCAGTCAACCTGACAGGTGGCGATATGTTGGTCATTGCCCGTTAAAATGGGGTCGGGCCAGCAGATTTGCTTTATTATCAGCAAATTAGAAAAGAGGAGACAAAAAATCAGGGGGGAGCTATATTTCCTGATTATTTGATTGGTTGGTGGTCACCGGCTTATATTTGTTGACCAGCAAAGGTTGCTTACGCCAAAAATCACTTAGCTATGTGGTCCATTCAAGGTTTAGCCAGTGGCAGAATTTTGTGGACGATTTTTATTCTTTGAAAAAACAAGATTCAAGATCAGCGGGGAAAGAAAGAAGCCTTTTTGTTCAGTCATTGACAGATCTGAAATTTCCAGGTATATTTTAAAATTAATTAGAAAAGCTAATAATTATAAAGGCTAATTAAATGGAAGATAAAATTGAAGAACTGGCTGTCAGGCTGATGGAAGGAATACCCAGGCTGATGGGCTTTATCCGGTCGAAGATGAGGCAGCACCGCCGGTCAGATTTGTCTTTAGCTCAATTTCGCACCCTTCTTTTTTTCCGTCGCCACCCGCGCTCTTCGCTTTCAGCTCTAGCTGCTCACCATGGATTATCCCAGGCCACGGCTTCCAGAATGGTTGATAATCTGGTCAGGCGGGGCTTAATAGTCAGGGAATCGGGGCTGGAAGACAGGCGGCAGATTGAGCTTTATTTAAGCCGCCAGGGTAGGAAACTGTTGACCTCAGCCGAAAAGGCCACACTCAAAAACCTCAAAGAACACTTGACCGATTTGTCCCCGGAAGAAATTCAGAAGATCGATGAGGGCTTCAGATTACTGCTCGAGACTCTGGCCTCTCCAAAAAGGTCTGCTCAGCCTCAGAAGGAAAAAACGGTTTCAGGGTCAGGGCCCAAACGAAGGCCAAAAGGACGACGACTATGAAGATTATCGAAACCAGAGATTTGACCAAGCGCTTCGGCCAACTCCTGGCTGTCAATCACCTGTCTCTTACCATTGATGAGGGTGAAATTTTTGGATTGCTGGGTCCAAATGGTGCCGGTAAGACAACGACCATAAAAATGCTGACCACGCTCCTCTCACCAACTTCCGGCCAGGCAATAGTGGCGGGTTTGGATATTCGCCATCAGGCGGCTCGGGTCAGAAAAGTTATAGGTTATGTTCCACAATTGATTTCGGCTGACAGCACTTTGACCGGTTATGAAAATTTAATGATCTTTGCCAAGCTCTACGATGTGCCGCGCCGGGAGCGTGAAAATCGGGTCAGTCAGGCTTTACATTACATGGGTCTGGAGGAAGCGGCTGATAAACTTGTTCGGCACTATTCCGGTGGAATGATACGAAGGCTGGAAATTGCCCAGTCCATGCTTCATCACCCGCGCGTTCTTTTCCTGGATGAACCGACCATCGGGCTCGACCCGGCGGCCAGGCGTACGGTCTGGGAACACATCATAAATCTTCGTCAGCAGTTTGGAACGACGATTTTTTTAACCACTCATCTCATGGATGAAGCTGATGAACTTTGTAGCCGGGTAGCCATCATGCACCTGGGAGAGATAGCAGCTTTGGGCTCTCCTCAGGAATTAAAAGAAGCGGTTGGCCACGGCGAGGAAGTGACGCTCGATGATGTTTTTATCCATTATACCGGAAATGAGCTGGATAACGGCGGAAACTTTCGAGATGTGTCCAGAACAAGACGCGTAGCCAGGCGCTTAGGCTGAGCAAATTCACCAGAAGTATAGAAGCCAGGTGCCAGGAGTTTGGCAGCCTAGGAGTCAGGAAATCCAGGGATTAAGAAAGCCAGGAGTAAATCATGAATATTTTGCAATCATTTTTCCAGCAAATCTATTCTTTCAGTCATAAAACCTTAGTTTTAACTGAACTGGAAATGAGAAAGCTGCGACATGACCCAACTGAACTTTTTACCCGGGCAGTTCAACCGGCCCTGTGGCTGCTGATCTTTGGCCAGGTCTTTACCCGGGTCAGGGCCATACCTACCGGGAATTTACCTTACCTCGATTTTATGACGCCTGGCATTCTGGCTCAGAGTGTTTTGTTCATCGCTATTTTCTATGGAATATCTATCATCTGGGAAAAGGATCTGGGTGTCGTCCATAAGTTTTTAGTCAGTCCAACGCCACGGGCGGCGCTGGTTCTGGGCAAAGCTTTATCAGCTGGCGTAAGAGGACTGGCCCAGGGTCTGATTGTCGTTATCATCGCACTTTTGCTCCGTGTCCATTTGAACTTCAATCTGCTGTCTTTGCTTGGCGTAGCTGTGGCGGTTATACTTGGTTCGGCTCTTTTTTCAACCTTTTCCCTGATCATTGCCTGCATCGTTAAAACTAGGGAGCGTTTTATGGGCCTGGGGCAGGTCTTAACCATGCCGCTATTTTTTGCCAGTAACGCTATCTATCCGATTTCGATTATGCCTTCCTGGCTTCAAGTTGTTTCTCATCTTAATCCTTTGACTTATGAGGTTGACATCCTGAGACAATTGATGCTGGCTGGTGGAACAGGCAGCTATCAGATCGGGTTTGATCTGGTGGTGCTGACCGCCGCCACCATCATTCTGGTTCTGATCGGGGCTGTCATGTATCCTAAAGTCATCTAATAAATAGATAAACAGGGGACAACTATGTGCGCCCCTGTCAAGAGTATCATAATAGATTTTCAAAGAACAGAGTCAGACAACTATTCGCCTTCTTCTACGGCAATATATAGATTCGAGTGAATGGCCAGCAATCACAATCACAATCACAATCTATATTTCCTAATTATTTGATTGTAGAAATGGGGTCGGGCCAGCGGATTTGCTTTATTATCAGCAAATTAGAAAAAGAGGAGGCAAAAAATCAGGGGGTGGGATCTATATTTCCTGATTATTTGATTGGTTGGCCGGTCACTGGCTGATTATTTATTGACTCGCGAGCGCCTATTTTGTATAAAAAAATAGGGAATATAGATTGCGTCCCCTGTTTCTGTAAGCTGAGCGTCTCCTCTGGTTGCATTGCCGGTTCGGATTAAAGCATAATAATAAACTGGATCGGGTCTGGTGGATTGGTAAGGTTAAAAAAAAGTAAAGTTAGCAGGAGTCAAACATATGCCGCCGGTAAAAGTTAAAGTTAAGTTCTTTGCTCCTTTTCGTGAATTATTTGGGGCCAAGGAAAAGGAACTGGTCTTTGATGAGAATCCAGGCCTCATGGAACTCCTTGACCGCTTAGCGGAAACACCTGCGGCCAGGCCTGAAATCTTTAAAGATGGGCAGGTGAGATCAGACTTAGTGATTATGATTAATGGCTCGATAGTAAGCCATGATACTCTGACCGGGCTCAAGCTTGAGGATGGAGCAACAGTAACCATCTTTCCATTAATGGGTGGTGGATAATCCCAGGCCTCCGAGCAGGAGCGAGTCCAATAGACTCCGAGATGGGTTAAATAGCCGGGTAAAAAAACCTTGACTCATGCCAGCAGGGCGAATGCAAATTGGCTCATAGAGACAAAGGACATAATCTATATCTCCTGATCGTTGGTTGATTATTTCCTGGCCCGGGATCGCCCTTTAGTATGATAAAAAATATAGAGCGGGTGCGGGAATTTTTGTGCTCAGGATCTTTGGTATTCCTTTTGTGTGTGCGCCAGCTTTTTTGTTCCCCCCTCCGGCTATCCCTGTTTTACAGAAATAAGGGATTCTGATATTTTAGAAGGCTAAGGTTTAGCGGGTAAAAAAGGTAACTTAAAAGATGGCTATTCCTGGATATCATGGCCGGGTACTGGAAATAAATCTGACCACCGGCAATATCAAAATCGAGGCACTGGACGCTCAGGATGTTCTTCTTTATCTTGGCGGTCGTGGTCTGGCCACCAAACTGTTTTATGACCGGATAGAACCCTCTGCCGATCCCCTCGGTCCTGATAATGTCATCGTCATCGCCAGCTCGCCCCTGGTCGGTTCGCAGGCTCCCACCGCTGCCCGCGGCCATATGGTTTATAAATCGCCTCTCACCGGTTATATCGGCACGTCAAACTCAGGCGGAACCTGGGGCCATACATTTAAAGCCACCGGTTACGATGCCCTTATCATTCGTGGCCGGGCCAGTCACCCTGTTTTTATTGACCTCAGCCCGGAAAAAATTGAAATCCTCGATGCGTCTCATCTCTGGGGGAAAAACGTCCCCGAGTCAACTGATAGCCTGACTGCCGGCAGCACTCCCGGCAATCTCTACCGGGCCCTGGTCATCGGACCGGCCGGTGAGAATCTCGTTAAATATGCAGTTGTTGCCAATGATAGAAACCGCGTCTATGGTCGCTGCGGTCCAGGCGCTGTTTTTGGCAGCAAAAACCTCAAAGGGATTCGTGTCCGCGGCCGCGAAAAAATCACCATTGCCGATGAAGCCCGCTACCGTTCCGGCGTTGATCAAGCCATTTATTTGTTAAAGCAGGCCCCGATTACCAAAAGGCTGATGCGCGAACTGGGCACAGCCGGTCTTATTCTTCTCATCAATGTCATCAATATGCTGCCCCACCGGAATTTTCTCGATGTCAACCACGACGAGGAAAAGCTAGAGCGCATTTCAGGGGAAGCTATTGCCCGCGGTTATCTGGAAAAAGCAGGTTCCTGTTATCTCTGTCCGATTGGCTGCCAGCGTCATACAGCGGTTAAAACAGCTGACGGTCGGGTCCGCCGCGGTGAAGGCCCCGAATATGAAACAACCGTCCTGATGGGCCCGGTCTGCGACATCTATGACCTTGATTACATCATTCAGGCCAATTATCTGGCTAACGAACTCGGCCTCGACACGGTTACTTTTGGAGGAACAGTGGCCTGCGCTATGGAGCTTTATGAGAAAGGCTACCTGACTTCCGAGCAAACTGACGGCCTCGAAATTAAATTTGGTCGCGGGGATCTGCTGGAAAAACTGGTCGAACTTACGGCCTATCGGCGAGGTCTTGGCTCGCTCCTGGCTGAAGGTTCCTACCGCCTGGCGGCCGCCTGCGGCCATCCTGAGCTGGCCATGCAGGTCAAAAAGCTGGAAATCCCTGGCTATGACCCGAGGGCCTCTTATGCCCAGGCCCTCGGCTATATGACTTCTCCCACCGGTGCCTGTCACCTTCGTGGCGGTTATGCCGTCTCGCTGGCCTTTTTTGGCGGCACTAAAGAGATTCCCCGCTTTAGCCTTTTGCAATCACCCATTGCTATTCGCAACATGCAGAATACCGGCATTCTTCAGGATAGCCTGGGCGTCTGCCGTTTCACCGGTTTTTCCTTCGCCATTGAACCCTGGGCAAGAATAGTCAGTGGCATTACTGGCTATGATTTTTCTACCGCCCGTCTGGAAGAAATAGCTAACCGCATCGCCGCCCTCGAGCGCTTATTTAATCTGGAGGCAGGTCTCAAGCCGGAAGAAGAAGACGTGCTCCCCTCGCGCTTTTCGGAGATTCCGATAATGTCCGAAGGCAAGCCCCGGGCTATTAGCCGTGAGAATATGATCCAGATGCGCCGCGATTATTACCGGGCTCGGGGCTGGAATGATGATGGCCGCCCAGGCGAATCATATCTCCGGGAGATGAAAATTGAGCGGAAAAAAGCCTGACAGTCGAAGGCCGACGGCTGATAGCTGGCAGCCGAAACAGGCGGCAAAAAGGTGAGGCATCAGGAAACGGAGGGTAAACATGGCTCCATATAAATGGCAGACAGGCGAAGACATCTTTCGCCTTTTTCATTCCATCGGTCAGGCCTCGCTTCTCTATGACATTCAGGACAGCCACAGCGGCAACATGGCTATGCGCTGGAAAAATGCCCAGGGCGAAGAAATGATCGTTATCACCGCCACCGGTTCCCAGAAGGGCGACCTCGAGCCCAACCATCTCTGCTATCTCTCGCCGGGCGAAACTGATTTCGGCTACTACAAAGCCTCCTCGGAGACTGATATCCATGTGAATATTCTGTCATTGCCCAGGGCGCAGGCTTCGATGCATGCCCATGTCAAAGAGCTCATTATGGCTACTCTTGACGACCAGCCCGCTCCAAAAACGCCGCCGCCCTTTGTCCCGGTTGACCCGCTGGCTTTTTATCATCTGGGTCCCGAAATTCCGGTCGACTGGTTTGCTGTGCCCAGTGGCTCACCCGAGATGGCCAAAACTATCCCGGCTCGCCTGGCTGACCATCCTCTGACCATAATTTATGGTCATGGAGCGATGACCCGGGGGCGGACACTCAAAGAAACTTTTTTTAATCTCTGTCTGGCCAACAATGCCGGCTATATCGTCAGGCTCATCGAAAGGCAGATTAGAAGTACGCGAGTCAAACGCCACGCCCTCAAAACACCAGAAAAGCAAGAAAAGAGCCTTGTCCCGGAGGCTCCACTGCCGGTTGGCCAGAGCCCCGAGTTAGAAGAGCTCCGCTCCGGAATTAAAGCCGCGCCCGAGAGCCATTTCCATTTCCGCCCGGCTCCCTACAACCCCGACATTGAAAACCGCTGCGATTTTCCTGAGGAAGATGAGATTCTTAAAGAGTTCCGCAAGACGGGAAACCGTTTGTTCGAATCACATCTGTCACCATTTCACACCGGCTCTATGTCAGTCCGGGGTGTTGATTATCTTCTCTATGCACCGCAGGCTTCGATGCCCTACCAGGTGGGCGGGCCGCTCCTGAAGCTGCCTCTGGCCCAGGCCACCGGAGATGACACCGAGCTTTTGCTTCACAAAAAAATCTATGCCGAAAGTGATTTCCAGGCTCTGATTCATGCTTATGTGCCCGAGGCAGAAGCTCATGCTCATTTTATCTATCCGGGCGAAGAGACACCCATTGAAAAAATAATCCCGGTTGATGCTGAAGGCAGTTTCATGTACTTAGTGATTCCAGTTCTACCGCCAAGATTTGATGAAGACCGGTTGATAAGCCTTCTCCATGATTATAGAGTGGTGGTGGTCAGGGGCGGAGGAGTCTGGGCGGTTGGTGGCCTGTCTTTATCAGAAGCATTGCACCATCCTTCATCGCTACGCGAAATCTGTCTTTACCGGCTGGCGGCTGTCGAGCGCGGCCTCGACTTAAGAAAGATGGAGCCCGAAAAAGCTAAAAAATGGTAAGCAGGTGAGGCGGCGCATCGGCCGGTCTCTCGCCATACTTACCGCATATTGACTATGGAGGGAGGGTCGGATAAAATTCAGATACCCGGCGGCGTAGCTCAGTTGGTCAGAGCATGCGGCTCATATCCGCAGTGTCGGGGGTTCAAATCCCTCCGCCGCCATTTATTTTATGATTTATCAAAAGTTCAAAAAATTTGTTGAGGCGGAAAAGCTTTTCTCGCCTCGATCCCGCCTGCTGGTGGCTGTCTCCGGAGGTCAGGATTCAGTCGCCCTGGTTCATCTTTTAGTTGAGCTTAAAAAGAAAGACTGGCCCCAGCTTCAAATGGCCTTAGCCCATTTTAACCATAAGCTCAGAAAAAGTGCCGGGGAGGACGAGCTTTTTGTCCGGAATCTGGCTAAAGAGCTGGGGCTCAAACTTTTTACCGGCCGGGCTAACGTTAAGGATTTCGCCAGGCGAAAGCACCTCAACCTGGAAGAAGCGGCGCGTCTCAAACGCTATGAATTTTTAAAGAAAGCAGCCGGGAAATTCAAAGCAGATTATATTCTGACTGCTCACACCCTGACCGACCAGGCCGAAACCGTCCTGATGAAAATCTTCCGCGGAACAGGGCTGGAAGGCTTGCAGGGAATAAGGCTTAAGACAGGAAATATTGTGCGGCCGTTGCTCTGTTTCAAGCGCCAGGAATTAGAAGATTACCTTCGGGAAAATCACTTTGGGTTCAAGCAGGATGAAACCAATGAGGACGAAAGATTTCTCAGAAATAAAATCAGACTAAAACTTATTCCGCTGCTCGAAAATGAATTTGATCCGGCGATTACGGCCCACCTGGCGGCGGCGGCTCTTATTGCTCAGGGCGAAAATGAGGCGCTTTGTCAAACGGTGGAAAATATCTGGCCAAGAGTAACTCGCGGCGGCTCCTCGCATCTTGAGCTTAATCTTTGCAAGCTTGAGAAAATGCCGCCAGGTCTGGCCAGAAGGCTCGTGAGAAAATATTTGAAGACTGCGCTTGGACTTGAATCACCGACCTTTCACCAGACGCAGGCGGTCCTCACTCTTCAAGATGGACAGAAATTCAGCTGGGGACGAAGCCAGGTTCTGGTGAGGGAGGCGGGCTGGCTCAGAAAAATAGAAAAAACTAAGCGGCCGAAAGCTTTTTCTTTGAGCTGGGACGGCCGAAGTCCTTTGCGGCTTTCCAGCGGTCTTGAATTTGTGGCCAGGTTTATTTCGGTTAAAAAATTACCGCCAGCTCGCAGACTGAGCTGGCTTGAATTTGATGATGCTAAAAGGTGTTACCTCGATGCCTCAAAAGTGACTCTACCACTTGAAGTTCGAAACCGCCGCCCGGGCGATAAATATCAGCCGCTCGGACTTCGTGGTGAGAAGAAAATAAAAGAGAGCCTGCGGGAAAGGAAAATCCCTCAGGCAGAGCGCAGTGTGCTGCCAGTTTTTCTATCCTGCGGGAAAATTGCCTGGGTCCCCGGCCTTCCGACCAGCGAAGAATTTAAAGTTACCCCTTCAACCGAGAAAATTCTGCTTATAGAAAAACAAACCGGCCCAGACTGACCCGGTCGAATATTATGGTCTTGTGGCTGTCCAGGATATAAATTGTTTTTTTGATGGTGTGTAGAGAAGCCTGAAGATTACCCGGGAAAAGTGGACCGAGGTGAATTCCGCTCTCAACGGCGGTAGAGGCTCAGATACCAGCTGATAAGGGGCTGGCCCCAGAGAAGAGCCACAACTGCCGCTAAGGCAATGAAACTCCCGAATGGCAAAGCAAACTGCAGGTTCTTCTTTTTAAACCTCATCAGTAAAAGTCCGACAATTGCCCCGCTAACGGAGGCAAAAAGTAAGGTGAGAATCGTCAGGGGAAGACCAAGATAAGCCCCGACCATAAGCATCATCATCACATCGCCCAGACCGAGCCCTTCTTTTTTTCGCCACAGATAATAAACGGCATAGACCAGAAGCAAAAAGCCTCCGCCCGCCAGGGCCCCGACCAAAGCCTGCTTAAAACTAAGATCATAGCGGAACGGTGCATAAATTAGAGCCAGAGCCAGAAGCGGAAGAGTGATGTAACCCGGGATAATCTGGTGATAATAATCAATAAAGCCAATGACCACCAGGCTGCTGATAAAAAGGCAATCGGTGAAAAACTGCAAATCAAAAAATCTCAGATTATGAAAATAAACCAGAAGAAATAAAAGGGCGGTCAGGCTTTCTACAACCGGATAAATAATCGAGATTTTATTCCGGCAGAAACGGCATTTGCCGCCCAAAAAAAGATAAGACAGAACAGGAATATTGTCATACCACTTGATTCGCCGCCCGCAGGACGGACAGGTCGAAGGCGGCGTAATGAGGCTCTGCCCCCGTGGCAGGCGGTAAATCACCACATTCAGGAAACTACCCCAGACCAACCCGATAATGATGACGAAAATAATTCTTAACGTTTCCACCAGATCCTCGGAGCTTTAACTTCCCCGGTTTTCGGATCATAAAGATAATCATGACCCTCCAGGTCCTGCGGCACTTCTCTTATTAATCGAGCTCGAACCAGTTGATTTAAATCAGCCGGGAAACGGCCGTATTTTTCTTTAAATTGTTTGACGGCTGAAGACAGGGCCTCGGTATCAACTGTGGCCTTGATGCGGTAAAGCTGATTGGAGGCGATATCTTTAATCCACTGTTCAGTTGACGTTTCATAGACTTCGCGCCAGGTGGCCCAGGCCTCCTGGTAATCCGTCGTTTTATAAGCGGAGCTGGCGTAAAGCCTTTTGGCGATTGAGGGTGCGCCGGGGATTTCCATGGCTTTTTTATAGTACTGGCGGGCCAGTTCATAGTCTTTAAGATTCATCTGGGCAATATGACCTGCCTGCAGAGGAAAAATCCACATGTCAGGATTTTTTTCAAGTCCCATATCCAGTATTTTAAAGGCCAGGTTGGCGTCGTGAGCTTCGTAGACAGCAATCAGCGCCCCCACCTCATAAGGATCAGTATATTTTGGATCGAGGTCAGCGATAATAGAAAAAATATGTTCAAGATAGTTGAAGCGGTCGGGGATATCGAACGAGCCGTAATACTGGATGGCCCAGAGATAAATCAGATCAGCCACGAGGGACGAATAGCCAAAAGTGGCGTATTTAAGATATTTACCTGAGGGGAGGTAGATGATGGAAGAGCCGGGCACTTTTTTCCGCGGGACTCTGTCGGTTTCAATTTTTAGCACTGAAAAAAGAGCCAGTGAGATAAGCAGCAGGCCGACGATAACGATCTTTTCCAGCGACTGCTCGCGGCCAGTGGCCTTCAGCGTGTCGGTCTTATTTTCTACCTTCATCTTTGTCCTGCTTATCCAGGCCTATCTATTTTGTCTTCCTATCTTATCTGTCCATTATGATCTATCCGTCTGTCAGACGGTCATATTTTTAACTTCAAAATTTCAAGCGCTTTTCCAAGCTCAAATTAAATAAAATCACGCCGCCTGAAAATCAAAATAGCCAGCAGCAGCAAAAAAGCAGTATAAACCAGCCCATAGGCAAAGCTAATTCCTAGTAATTTAGTAGGAATTGGCAGCTGGTGGACCACTTCGGTTTTAAAATTAAAGTTCTCAAGGTCTGGCAAGATGACATAGAGCACTTTTAAGATTGCCCGGCCGCCACCGCTTTTAACTTTTTTAATCAGAAGTTCAAGGCTCCAGGACAGATGTCCGATCAGATAAAAAGCCAGCGAATAAAGCGAAGCCAGAATCGGGGTGGTAAAAGTGGAAAAGACCAGGGCGACAGCCGTCATCAAACACAACTCGAAAAAGATATAAAGAATGGCCAGAAGGATGTTCCACTCGATGGTAAAGGTGTGAAGAAAGAGAACGACCAGAAAAATGACCGACATCAGAACGGTCATAATAAAAATCGTCAGCACCAGCCCTAAATATTTCCCCAGCAGGAATTCCCAGTGGTGAATCGGTTTGGCCAGCAGGGTGAAAATAGTTTTCTTGTCAATTTCCTTATAAACCAGCCCGGTGCCCATCAGAATGGCCATCAGCATCCCGAAGAGCGAAATCGAAGCCAGTCCCACATCTTTGATGATTTTAACCCGGTCACCAACGGTCAGCAGGCCCAGAAAACGCGACAGAAGAAAACACAAAATGGCGAAGAATAAAAGCAGGTATAAAACCCGGTCCCGTTTAGCCTCTTTAAAAGTGTTGCTGGCAATGGTTGAAACTTTCATTGGTTTTTCACCAGGTCAACAAAAATATCCTCGAGAGTTTCAGTCCGGGGAATGAGCGAAATAATCTTACCGTTTTTCTCCTGGACAAGACGGATAATGCGGTCAATATTCTGTTCTTCATAAACTTTGAGCAGAACCCGATTGCCGCTGGTCGAAACGCTTTCCCCTAAGTGGCTGAATTCGGAGGCGGGCACGCCGCCGACTGTTACTTCGGTATAGAGAACTTTTTCTGAAATCAAATCGCCGAGATAGCCCTGATTGACAATTTCACCCGCCAGGATAATGGCCACCCGGTCGCAGATCATCTCGATATCCTGCAGAATATGCGAAGACAGGAAGACGGTTTTCCCTTCCTTCTTTAGATTGACGATGATATCGCGGAACTCCTTGCGGCCAATCGGGTCGAGACCGCCCATCGGCTCGTCGAGGATAACCAGAGCCGGATCATTGAGTAGAGCCTGGGCCAGGCCAACTCTCTGCAGCATTCCCCGGGAATATTTTCTTAGCTGGAGATCGGCGGCTTTTTCCATCCCGACCAGGTTTAGAAAATATTTTATTTTTTCCTCTTTTTGCTGGCCGTGGATGCCCAGCAAATCAGCATAAAAAGCCAGAAATTCACGCCCGGTGAGGTAGTCGTAGAAATATGGATTTTCAGGCAGAAAACCGACTTTCTCTCGCGCCCGGGGCTTGAGTGAGTCTTCCCCGAAAATGGTAATGCGGCCGGCGTCGGGGAAAATCAAATTCAAAATGCTCTTGATGGTGGTTGTTTTGCCGGCGCCGTTTGGTCCGAGATAGCCAAAAATCTCACCTTCATTGACATAAAACGAGATGCCCTTTAGAACCTGTTTTTTCTTCGGTATAAAACCGAACTTATAAGCCTTATAAACCCGGTCGAGTTCAAGTACTTTGCCCATTTTTATTATCCTATACAAAAAAATCGCCGGGCTGTCAACCACTCCCTGTCCGTTGACATCTGGAGATAAGAAGATAGAATAAGAAACTTATCAGCCACCGGTCAAAACCATGAAGATAAGATAAGATGGGATAGATAAATAGATTCAGGATATCAGGATAAAGGAGATAAATGCCCCGATGGAAGCTTCAGCTCCTACCAACCGCCGGCTGTCTTTTCTCGACAGGTTCTTAACCCTGTGGATCCTGCTGGCCATCGGGCTGGGAGTCTTCCTGGGCTATGTTTTTCCTGGCCTGTCCCGCCTTTTAAACCGGCTATCGGTTGGCACTACCTCTATTCCGATTGCTATCGGTTTAATCATCATGATGTATCCGCCTCTGGCCAAGGTCAATTACCGCCAGCTCGGCCGGGTCTTTCAAAACAGAAAGGTCCTGACTTTATCCTTAGTGCAGAACTGGGTCATCGGACCGATTCTGATGTTTCTTCTGGCCGTTATTTTTCTCCGTAATTATCCTGAATATATGGCAGGACTTATTCTTATTGGCTTAGCCCGCTGTATTGCCATGGTTATTGTCTGGAATAGCCTGGCCCATGGAGATACGGATTATGCGGCGGCTTTAGTGGCCTTTAACTCTATCTTCCAGGTGATTTTCTATTCTGTTTATGCTTATATCTTTATCACTGTTCTTCCGGGTTTAATTGGACTCAAGGGGATGGCGGTTCACGTTACGATGGGTGAGGTGGCCAAAAGCGTCCTCATCTATCTGGGCATTCCTTTTACGGCTGGTTTCCTGACCAGGTTTTTCCTCGAGCCAGCGAAAGGGCGCGAGTGGTATGAAGAAAAATTTGTACCAAAAATCAGCCCGCTGACTTTAATCGCTTTGCTATTCACCATTGTGATCATGTTCTCCTTAAAGGGAGAGTATATCGTCCGCCTGCCGCTCGATGTGGTGCGCATAGCCATACCTCTTATTATTTATTTTTTAGTGATGTTTTTTGTCTCATTCTTTTTGAGCTGGAAACTCGGTGTCAACTATCCTCAGGCTACCAGCCTGTCCTTCACAGCGGCCAGTAATAATTTCGAATTAGCCATTGCTGTGGCGGTGGCTGTCTTCGGGATAAATTCAGGGCAGGCCCTGGCCGCGGTCATCGGGCCGCTCATAGAAGTGCCGGTCATGCTGGGGCTGGTCAATGTGGCTTTAGCTTTCGGCCGCCGTTATTATTCACTGGATGGAAGCCCGGCCGTTCACCAGCGAGCGAGTTAATTTCCATGGTTCTCAAGGCTTGCGACCAATTTAGTCGTAAGTATATTCATCCTTTCTAGACGCTCAATTTACTATGGATCACTTACTTTACTTGAAAAATTATTTCAGGTACGGGCGGTTGAAACGTGTGTATGAAATGGATAATATAAGTCAAGAAAAGGCAGATCAAAAATGCATCTTATATAAGGCCCTTTTCTGGGCAAACTATGGGGAGCACCTCAGTCCATACCACATACTATGGGGAATAAGAAATTGGTTTTCGGCTGGGCTGGCTAGATGATCTCTTGGGCGCCAATTTTGCCTCATCCCCTCGCCGGGAATGATAAATCGGGGTATTGGAGCTTGTCAAGTTTGGCTGAAAACCGGTCGCATGGGGCTAGCCAGTCGAGGACGAGCCTAAAGGTGCCGGAAATCGGACAGACCTCTCTTCCCCGGGGGAAGGAACGTTTATGAAAAATATTCAGCGCCTGCCTCAGCGGCAAGCAGAACTTCCTGATAGGCGAGGAGCAGCGGGGTAGGCTTGTTGGTGACAGATGTCAGCTTGAGGTGATTGATGATCCTGTCCACCACGGCGTGGTCGGTGAGAAAGGCAATAATGCGCATCTCTCCCTGGCACGGGGGACAGGTCAAGGGATTTACTTCATAGACTTTTTTGATCATCTCGGCCCAGCCTCTGCGGGGGATCCTCGGGCAATCTTGCTCGATGAGGATGAGTTTCTGCGTACCTCCCTCCAGCTTGGGCACCTTCCCCCGGTGGGCATTGGCGTAGAGGCCGTAATATCTGACAGTGACTTGTCCCTTGTCTGGGATATGGGAAGTGATTTTCTGTCCGAACGATTGGATGACGGCCACCACCCCGGGGATAAGTTCTGCGCCAGTTGCGGCCTCAAAATATTTGAGAAGGGCCTGGACTGCCGCCCGGCAGAGCTCGCCGAGGAGCTGGCGCTTGTATTTGAAGAAGATGCGCAGCATCTTGGGGATGGTGAAGACAACCTGGCGGTGGGGGACATCCAGCAGAAGCTCCTCCCTCATCCACTCGCCCCACTCCTCCAGGCGCTTGGCATGACACGAGGGACAAAACCCGCGGGTACGGCAGGAGAACATCAAGAGCCGCTCCTCCCCACAGTCGGGACAGCGGATGCGGGCAAAGCCGCAGCGCGGATTGCCGCAGTCCAGGTAGCGCTCAACCACCTCCTTGACGATCGACCGGAGGAAGCCGTAGTCCTTCTCAAAACGACTCTCGTACTCCACCATGAACCTGTCAAAGTAATGGAACAACACCCTGTAGAGGACGGTGCGTTCTGGATGACGGGGGCGATAGATCCCTGACATAGCAGGGAAGAATATCCAGGAAACAGGCCAGATGAGTTGTCTTGGCTCATTTTCCCCTGGAAGCGGCTGGCCGCAGACAGGCTCGATCGATCAACAGTCGTCAACAGAAGTTGGCCAAAAAAACATCGCCATGACCACCTCAGTTGACAGCATCTTCCCCTTCGAGATTGGGCATCGGGACCACGAGGCCGGGCACTAAAAAGGGGGGAAAAAAATAGATTTGTCAAGAGTTTTTTCGACTCTTGACACAGAAGGGAAATTCGAGATATGAGCGTTATGATCTGGGGAAACGGATTGAGGCTCTAAAGAGTGTTTCAGATCCTGAGCTAAAAGGCATAAGGGAAAACCTTTTTAATTTTATCTAAGTTCTTGTTGCTATCATTTAACTTAATTTTCTCGCTGAAATTACCTAAATAGAGCTTTACCTTTCCGCCATCTCTGTTCTTCCAGATTCTCTTCCACAATTTACTCCTAAGTCGACTTCGATCTGGCAGACAGAATTAGAATTGTTCTTTATCTTCAGCTTGCACGAGAAAAGCTGATTTAAGCAATTTAAATAGTTTGCCGTGATTGGGGATTTTTAAATGTAGCAACTCCTCTACAATGACTTCCCGTCGAAAAGCTGCTGGTTGGAATAACAACTCCGTGTTGAACGTCAGCCGGCCAAGTGAAGAGCAACTGCCCCATTTCCTTTTCATCGGCCGCAGGCGAACCTCTTTAGGTTCAACTCCAATCCGTTTAGCCCAAAATTGAACCTCAGCGCGAAATAAGGCCACCGGAACACATTTTTCCAGCGTTTCTTCAGACTTCATGCCTGCCTCCGCTGGATGATGCCCATAATTTTTTCTACCATCCCTGGCAGATTCGTCACACCTGCTGTGCTCAGAATGTCGTAAAGTCTCCGCCTGACTTCGCGGCTCTGGACTTCGCTTGTCTGCCAATGGGGATACTCGGCAAAAACCTGGAGCATCTCACGTGCGGCGCGCTCGGCCGGCTCGGCGCTGATGCCTGTCTGCTGCAAAAGCCAGAAGACCGCAAATGCCTCTCCACTGATGCCGCGTTCGACTTGCTGACGTTCGGCTTCGTTCACCTCGCAGATGAGGGCCTGCAACCGGGTCAGCGTCTCCTGCGTGGAGGCTTGCCGCTGCTTGAAGGCCTCGGCAATCGCTTCGGCGCGTTCGCCGATGGAGAGCAGATAGGGCGAGCGGTCGGCCTCTTCCTGCACCTTCTGGGCAATGCTCTTGAGCAGGTTGAAGATTTTGACCGTATCGGGCTGGTCGGATGCTGCGATTTTTTCCATGGTCTGCGGGTTGATCTCATAGACCGCTACCGCCTCGCGGATGACGCTTGCCTGCGTGTGCTCCTGCACCAGATGGGCCGTTTTACGCGCCAATTCACGGTCAGTGAGTCCCCGGTGTTCGTAGGCCGAACGCAACAGGGCGTAGAGGTCCGCCAGACGGTTGTAATCGTCGATGAAGGGACGCAGGAAGGCATCGGGTGAAAGGATTTCGTAGAGGTCTTCCAGTTCGCGGAAGAAGCGGTAGTAGGACTGGCGAGGTTCCTCGTCGCGGAAATGCTCCAGCGCGGCCTCGGCGGCTTTATCGGCCGTCTTGCCGTGGGTGAGCTGAAGGTAGAGGGCGCGGCCGCGGTCCATGAGCGTGGTGAAGCGGGCCTGGAGCACATCCAGCCCCTCAATGACACTCTGCACATCGCGCGAGTCAAAGGCCAGGGCCTTTTCCAGGTTTTCGAAAATGCCCACAAAGTCCAGCACAAAGCCGCCGGGCTTGCGTTGGCCCTGTTCGTCCTCGTATGGACGGTTGACACGGGCGATGGCTTGCAGCAGCACATGGTCCCGCATGGGTTTGTCGAGGTAAATGCAGTAGAGCACAGGCGCGTCGTATCCTGTGAGGAGTTTTTCGGTGACAATGAGAATCTTGGGCAGCGAATCAGGTTTGATGAACGCCTTGCGGACGCGCTTTTCTTCCTCATCGCTTAGATGATAACGGGCGATGTGCCCAGGGTCGTTGTGGCCGGGGCTGATGACCACCTGCGAGTATTCCGGCGGCAGGTATTCATCGAGCGCCTCCTTGAGTAAACAACAGGCCTCGCGGTCCACGCCCACCAGAAAGGCCTTGTAGCCCATCGGCTCGACGATCTCGGTGAAGTGCTTGGACACGTATTGCGCCACGCGGCGGACGCGATCGCGGTTCTTGAGCATGTTGCGCAGGGTGACGGCTTTATCCAAGATACGGCTGAGGTCTTCCATATCACTTACGCCCTCGGCTTCCACGAGGTCAAGGAACTCGCGTTCAAGGATGTCGCGCTGGACGCGCAGCTCATTGGGTGCTAAAGCGTAATAAAGCGGGACTGTCGTACCGTCCTCGATTGATTCGGCAATCGAGTATTTATCGAGATACCCATGTGGTTGATCATCCACGCCAAAAACTTTGAAGGTACCCTTGCCATGTGCGGTGCGGTCAATAGGCGTGCCAGTAAAACCAAGATAAGTGGCGTTGGGTAGCGCACCCATCAGATAATTGCCCAGGTTGCCGCCAGTGGTGCGGTGGGCTTCATCCACAAGGACGAAGATGTTCTTGCGGCAGTTGAGGTTGGCTGGCATGTCGTCGAATTTATGAATCATAGAGACAATCAGACCTCGCCGGTCGCTTTTGAGCAATTCTTGCAAGTGCCGCTTGCTGGTAGCTACTTCTACACTGCCCAGCCCCACCGCCGCCAGATTGTTGAAGAGCTGAGCTTCTAGTTCGTTGCGATCCACCAACATCAGGACGGTGGGATTCTCAAAAACCGGTTCTTCGATGAGACGCTTGGCAAGAGTGATCATGGTGTAGGTCTTCCCAGAACCTTGGGTGTGCCAGACCAGGCCGCGGTGCTTTTTGGGGTCGCGCGCTCGTACGAGAGCCCGCTCCACTGCTCGCATCTGGTGCGGACGCAGGACAACTTTTTGCAACTCATCGTCTTTGCGGGTGAAAAGTATGAAATCACGCACGATGCGCAGGACGCGCTCTGGAACGACGAAGGTCTTCACCAAGATCTCAAAATCGCGACCGGCGCTCTCTTCCTTCCAGTTGAAGAGGTTCTTGGGTGAGAGGTTCCACGTGGCGCCGTAGTAGAAGTGGACAAGATGAGTAAGCGTGAAGATCTGCAAAAGCGCCAGCAGTTCGGGGGTCTCGCGCTCGTAGCGACGGAGTTGATCCAGCGCCTCGCCGATGCCCTCCAGCCGCGTAGCGGCTTTGGTCTCGACGATGATAATCGGGATGCCGTTGATAAAAAACACCACATCGGCACGAATTGCGCGAGCACCGTTGGTGAAACGGAATTCATCGGTGACGTGGAAAAGGTTGGCGGCGGGATTGGCAAAGTCGAGCAGGCACACGTTGCGCTCGCGACGCTCGGCCTGGACATAGACGGTTTTCAGCCCCCGCAGATATTCCCAAGCCTGGAGGTTGCCCTCGATGTTGGGACGCACGTTCACCAGACGCTTGCCGATTTCTTCGGCCTGGCATGCGTCCACGCTGCCGGGATTGAGGCGCTGGACCTGGCGCAAGAAGACCTCCCACAAGAGGGGGCTGGTATCGCTGCGGCGCAGGCGAAGTGCTTCTTCCGGCGGCAGGTAGGTCCAGCCAGCTTCTTCGGCGTAGCGCACAAGCGGCTTTTGGACGGTGTGGCGTTCACTGGAAAGAGCCATGTTCATTCCTCCGCGGTAGGCACCAATATCCAGATCCTTTTGAGCGGCAACTCCGCCTGGATTTCCTCCGGGAGCTTCTCATAGAGGCGAAAGACTTCCCTGAGCAAATCTTCGGAAGACCACAGGCGGATTTCAAAAAAGAGGCGGGCTATCTCTTTTCCCACCGAGGATTTGAACCCAGACCAAGAAACAAACAAGCCATGCTCAGCCTGTAAGTTCTTCATCGCGCCTTGCAATTCCCGAACAGTCTTTACATCCGTCGGGGCATCTCCCGATTTTACCTGTACAGCAATCCTGGGTTTATCAAATCCTAGTTCACCCGAACCAGCTAAGATGTCAACGCCGCTATCCGGTCCCTCGGGTGATTTTCGCACCTTATAGCCTTGAGCAACCAGAATAGCCTCGACCAGATCGGTCAGCCGATGCCCTTTAAACCGGGTGCTGATGAACTTCCTGATCTGATCGAGTGCCAGTTCTTCCAGATCTGCCATAGCACCTGCTTCCTGTTCTGTGTCTTCCTGTCCCACAGGTGTTGGAGTTGTAGCCTTTCTCTCTAACATGCTACGAATGCGCTCCTCTGAGTTGTTGCGTTGGATGCGACAGACAGTCATAAATGCCCCGAATGAATATAGCAGGTCTTGATCCATTACTTCCCGAGGGATTTCTTTAATCCATTCGACTGGTCGGGTATGCCTGGCACCAGATGGCAAATCTGAACGATATTGGTACGGCCCAATGATGCGACCAAATGAAATAACAGGTCTTTGCTTGAGCGGCAAAGCTACAAGATCTCCTACCTGCATCTCCTTAATAAACGGCCATATTTGGCTGCTCCAGTTGATAATGGTCTTATTCTTTTCTTCCGGATAAGTCCCTTTCAAGAGGTCTAATAATGCTTCGCGGGTCGCAATATTAGAAAGATCACCTAATTGCTGCCAACCAACTACTACAACCTTTTCTTCAAGCGCCAGGAGCTCATTTTCGCCGTGGGCACCAGCGCGTACAAGCCACAATGCCATTGCTTTACCTCCTTTCTTTGTATCGTTCTACCAAGGGCAATGGTACCCGCACCCTCCCCGTCATCAGGTGATGCAGCATGGAACGAAACAGACTTTGCAACGCCACCTTGCGCTGCTCTTCGGCCTGGATCTTGGCATCCACCGCTTGCAGGATCTCGGCAATGCGCTGCTGCTCAGGGAGAGGGGGGAGGGGAATTGCAAATTTTGATATTTTGGGTCGGGTTAATTGTGGAATACTTGAGCCTTCAACATCTACTTTGACATACTCGTTGATGAATTCGGATACAAACTTTATGTCTAAGTTCGTCTTTGGAATCAAGACCAATAACCTGATAATTGCATTGAATTTTTCGTATCTCGGAATGGCATATCCCAAATTGCCCCTTCCTGTAACAGTGATTGAATTCTCAGGGAACTTGTACGTATCAGCAAACCCATAAAGGCCTTCATTTTCTCTTGAATTCGAATAAATAGGATATATGAATCTGCCGATTTTTACTGGTGAGTAATTTAGACCAGAAACATCACCACCAGCATACACATCACACACCTCCCTCAGCCTCACCACCTGCCAGTGGACAGGAAGAGGGCCGATCTCAGTCTCTCGCAGCGGCACGGATTCGGCCTCCGCGGGCGGGACCGGCCCGTAAGTGAACAGGTGGCGCATCAGGCTTTTTTTGAGTTCGCGCGTCGCAGCGATAATTCGCTCCGTCGCCTCAATGGCGCGCTGGATGGTGCTCAGCACATGTGCAATGGCGCACTGCTCGGGGAGAGGGGGGAGGGGAATGAAGGTGTTTTCCAGGTATGGTTTTTGAAGACTTGGTAGAGTAGTTTTCGCGTGTTCACCAGACAAAGGTTGTAGATTTAGAAAGTAGAAAACGAAACTGACATCTATTTGTTTCTTCCATTGCAAATAAAAGGTTGTATCTGAAGGGTAACACGGCGACAAAAGAAGCCAGACCTTGCCTGCTGTACCTTTTCTTCCTATCACGAGGGTTGGGTAGGTAACTAGCGGCGCACTTGTGTTTGCAAAAATCCCACCAGAGCCAACAACAGGTATTGGTCCACTATCATTCGGGTTTGCTTTACCATATTTCGCTTCAGCAATATCCCCCAGCCTCACCACCTGCCACTCCTCGGGCAAGGGGCCAAGGTCGGGGTGAAGTACCCCCTCGCCCGTACTATCGCGGAAGCCATTGGGTTGGGGCGCAGCGCCGCTGCGCCCGTGCGCGTTCTCGCTCATAGCCCCCTCAACCCCAATTGTCGCAAAACTTCGCCGAGCGCCCGGTCGGCTTCGGCGCGCTCTTCTTCTGCCTCTTCCAGCAGCACCACCGCCTCCTCCAGCGGCAGTGTTTCCTCCTTATTGTTGCTGGAAACATAGCGCGAAGGGCTTAAGTTGTAATCGTTGCGAGCGGCCTCCTCGTTGCGGATGACGGCAGCGAACCCCTCCACCGCCTGCCATTGGCGATAAGCCCCGGCAATCGCGGCCACATCCTCGTCAGTCAGGTAGTTTTTGGGGCGGCCTTTGGCGAAACGCTGCGAGGCGTTGATGAGCAGGATTTCGCCCGGATGCGCCTTGCGCTTGCTCAGCAACAGGATGTTGCCCGGCGCGGTGGTGTTGTAAAAGAGATTCTCCGGCAAAAGGATAACGGCCTCGACGAAATCGTTTTCCACGAACGCCTTGCGGATATCACGCTCGCGGTTGCTGCCCTGGTTGCCGCTGCCGCGGCTGACCGCGCCGGTGTCAATCACCATGGCCATTTTGCCGTTTTCTTTAAGTGAGGCGAACATGTGCTGCGCCCAGCCCCAGTCGGCGCTGGAGGCTGGCGGCGTGCCGTAGATAAAGCGGCCATAGGTATCGCCCTCGTACACAGCTGGGGCGAAATTCTGATTCCACATGGGGTTGGCCGCCACCTTGTCGAAGCGGCGCAGGGTGCCATCGCCTGTCAGGAAAGCTGGGCGGTTCATGGTGTCGCCCAGGGCGATCTCAGCATCCATATCGTGGATAAAGGCGTTCATGCGCGCCATAGCGAAGGTGGTTGGATTGATCTCCTGCCCGTAAAAGCGCAGCGGCTTGATGCGCGGGTCGCTGCCGTACTTCTCGCGGAAGCGCAAATAGGCTTTGATAAGCAGTCCACCGGAGCCGCAACAAGGGTCGTAGATTTCATCGCCGGGCTCGGGATCAATGAGATGCGCAATGAGCACGGCCAACTCGCGGGGGGTGTAGAACTCGCCGGCACTTTGCCCCTGCCCTTCGACGAACTTGCGCAGCAGGTACTCGTAGGCACGGCCTAGGATGTCCGGCTCGACATCCCGGAGGCCGAGGCGGTATTTCGAGAGGCGCTGGATGAGGGCGCGCAGGCGGTCATCGTCCAGGATGCGCTGGCCGGCGGCGGTCTCGTTGAAGTCCTTCACGTCGATCACGCCGGAGAGTTTGGGGTTTTCCCGCGCCACTGCACGCACAGCGTTGGTGAGATACTCGCCCAGATTCGTTGTCTGGCGTGCTATTTCCGACCAGCGAGCCTCAAAAGGAAGATAAAACCGCACTAGTTTATGATCACCCTCAACAAACTTTGCTTGATTTCCAAGCGACTCCAACTCATCCTCAAAAACATCTGATAGGCGCTTCAGGAAAATGAGTGGCAGAATATAGTCTTTGAATTTAGGCGCATCGATTGGACCGCGGATGATGCAGGCCGCTTCCCACAACCAATTTTCAAGAGTGCTCAGATCTAAAGACATAAAATTACCACCTTTTTTTAATTTTTATGACAAAGCTGAGCTTGAAGTCAAGATAAGCGTAAATAATTTTATTGGAAGCCGATAAATTTTCGTTCTAAAAATGGTGGGAATTTTGGATAATCTAAACTACAGACCTTTCATAAGGTTCAATCTTCGATGAAATCGCTATTTGACTTTAAGGGAAGAGATTTTCACGAACATAAAAATGGATAATAAGAATTTCTTTTTGGCTGCGCTGGCTGAGGGAGCTTTTTTGTGACCATTTGCCCCTCTGGTCGTCCTAGAAAAATATAAATGATGGCTGATGAGATGTCAAATTCAGTTGGGGATAGCTCGTGGCGGGTCAAAAAGCAGCCAAGGGGCTCAAAAGGGCCGGAAATAACCCAGATCTCTCCTGCTGATCAAAAAGAGGGTCACGAGAAGTAGTCGCCGCGGGTCTCAGCGGCTATCAAGAGTTCCTGATAAGCGATGCGAGGAGGGGGAGGTCTCTCTGCGACAGATGTCAGCTTGAGGTGATTGATGATCCTATCCACCACGGCCTGGTCGGTGAGGAAGGCAATAATGCGCATCTCTCCCTGGCACAGGGGACAGGTCAAGGGATTTACCTCATTGACTTTTTTGATCATCTCGGCCCAGCCTCTGCGGGGGATCCTCGGGCAATCTTGCTCGATGAGGATGAGTTTCTGCTCGCCTCCCTCCAGCTTGGGCACCTTCCCTCGATGGGCATTGGCGTAGAGGCCGTAATATCTGACAGTGACTTGTCCCTTGTCTGGGATATGGGAAGTGACCCGGGCGATGATCTCCAGGTAGTCCATCCATTCCACCTCTTCAGCTCCTCCCCATAGCGGTAGCAGACCTTGCCTTCCCCTTCATCGAGGGATTATTCTGAACGATTTCTCTGTTGCTACCCAATGAATTCATCGAATTCCTCCTGCGCCCACATTTCAGATACGGCATCCCGTGGCTTTTAGCCGATTCATGTATCTTTTGGAATACACCTGAGGCAGTCCAATCATTGCATAGTGCGGCATATGACCGCAACCAGGCTAAAGTAATGACTGTTTAAAATAAATATTTCTTACATCTCTTTGTGGTATTTGGTCAAATAGTAGACATTCGAAAAAATAAAAAACAGATAGACCGCCACAAGGGTAAGTATAACGTACATATCGATCTGCATTAGCGCAAAAGCAAGCAATATCGCGGCGTAAACAAATATCATCAGGTCATACGTCCTTGCTTTTGCCTTGTCGCTGATTGCGCGGTTGCGTTCGTCTTTTTCCTCGATTTCAGCTTGTTTTGCGATTTGCGGGTTTCGGAGCGCTGTTCTGTTTCTAATTGCCCCACCAAGATTACCGCCAAAAATACCGGCGCCTACGCCTGCGCAAATATATGGCAGCGTTTTGAGAATGCCGTCCGCGTCAGGCAATAATTTGACAAGAACCAGCCCTGTCCCCAAAATCACTAAACCGATTATAGATAATACGATATACCTGCCGACTTTATATTGTTTCATTTCCCTGCTCCTCCTCATAAATAAAAATTTCCTCAATGGTCATCCCGAAATATCTGGCAATCTTAAAGGCCAAAACGATTGACGGATTATATCGCCCGTTTTCCAAAGAACCGATTGTTTGTCGGGAAACCTCCAAAGCGGTTGCGAGTTCCTCCTGCCGTATTCCGCGCTGCTTGCGGATTTCTTCCAGCCGATTCTTCACGGCGTCACTTCCTTTCATAGATGGAAAGTTTGCTTTCCATCTATGAGTGTACAGTACACCAAATAAAATGTCAAGCACGCTTTCCATTTTGTTATTTACAGTTGAAAAGTGAACTATTGAAAGCTGAAAAGTGAACTCCAGCAGTTGTTGTCAATTTGTGGAAATTTAGAGAAGATAGGGCTGTGCTATGGCCAGGTAGGTATCCGGTCGACAGTAATGAAGTTGTGAGATCGATAAGGCTCCTGACCTTTCAGGGCAAAAATGCATAAAGACAGTACAGCTAAGCTATTTTCAGTCATAGCTAAAAATTATGACTTTTTAAATCGCCTGTTGAGTTTTAACCTTGACTGTGCCTGGAGACGGAGGCTGGTCAGCCTCTCTTGCTTCCGGCCCGGTGATAAAATCCTTGATGTTTGCACCGGCACAGGAGATATAGCCATAGAATTTGCCCGCCGCGGGGCTCATGACGTCACCGGGATTGACCTCTCGGCCGGGATGCTCGCCCGGGCTCAGCAAAAAATAGAAAAGCTGAATCTGGCCACAAAAATCAAACTCGAAACAGGCAGCGCCCTCAACCTCCCCTACGGCGATCAGACTTTTGATCTGGTGACCATTGGCTTTGGCTTAAGGAATCTACCAGACTATTCAAGAGGAATAAGCGAGATGGCACGCGTCCTCAAGCCTTCGGGGCGGTTGCTTATCCTTGAGTTTTCGCTCCCGCCAAATAAACTGACTTATGGCTTTTATTCTTTATACTTAAAAAATTATCTGCCGCTGGCCGGAAGGTTATTTTCAGGCTCGGCACAGGCCTACAGCTATTTAGCTTCATCGATTTTTAGCTTTTTGAAGCCTGAAGAGGTTATGGCTCTGATGCGGCAAATGGGCCTCAGAAATCTCTCCTGTCTGAATTTGACAGCTGGTGTCATTACTCTTTACTCCGGCCAGAAATAGGACTAAGAATGATAATAAGTGAAACATTCTTAAAGAAGAAAGGCTGCTTTTAAGGCAGGAAAGGAAGGAGTCAAAAACTCATGAAAAATATTCTCGTTACTTTTGATCTCTGGAAGGAAGGACAGGAGATTCTGGAAAAGGAACTTGGCCCACTGGCCAGAATTTCTTATCTTAAAACTGCGGCCGACCGCTCCCGGGCTTTAAAAGAAGCTAATATTCTATTTTCCTGGAATACGCCCCAGGAGATAAAAGAAGAAGAATATCCACTTCTAAAAACTGCTGAAATCATGCAACTGCTGAGCGCCGGTGCTGATCATCTATCATTTTCTAAACTTCCGGCAACCTTAAAAGTGGTGGCTAATGTCGGGGCTTATGCAGAACCTATGGCCGAGCACACGCTGGCTATGATTCTGTGCCTGTTGAAAAGATTGCTGATTGAACACCAGAAAATCCAGCAGGGAATTTTCGATCAATTAAATGAAAATAGAAAACTAAAAGGGCTGACTGCCGGCATCCTGGGCTTCGGTGGCATTGGCCGGGCAGTGGCTCGGATGCTGCGTCCTTTTGAAGTTAAGATCATGGCCATCAATACCAGTGGTAAAACCAGCGAACTGGTAGAATTTGTCGGCACTTTAAAAGACCTGAATTATGTCCTTCAAAATTCGGACCTAGTGGTGGTATCTCTGCCGCTCTCTAATAAGACCAGAGGACTAATCGGCGAGAAAGAGCTCGGGCAGATGAAAGACAATGCAGTTTTGATCAACGTCTCCCGGGGAGAAATTATTGAGGAAAAAGCCCTGTTTGATCATTTAAAAGCGCACCCGAAGTTTATGGCTGGCATAGATGCCTGGTGGATAGAGCCTTTTCGTCATGGGAGATTTGAAATGCACTATCCTTTCCCGGCGCTGGCCAATGTCGTCTGCTCGCCTCATAACTCTGGAGTGGTAGAAGATTCGCTCGTTGAAGCGACTAAATTTGCTGTTGAGAATATGAAAAGGTGCCTGGAAGGAGGGGAGATGCGGGGGATGATTAACCGGGAGGATTATCTTTAAACTCGATGCAAGGAAAAGCCAAAAAGATGGTCGGGGAGGTGGGATTTGAACCCACGACCCCAGCGTCCCGAACGCTGTGCGCTAGCCAGGCTGCGCTACTCCCCGGTGAGAAGCCATTATAAATAAGTTATCCGCCTCTGTCCAGCGTTTGAGTGGATTAACCCCTGACAAGAAATGAAAAGGCAAAATGATTATCTCCACTATTCTTTGAGGTATGGAGCTTTAATCAAAAAAAAACTTCAGCGTTTTTTTCGTCACTAAATAAGAAAAAACAGCAAAAAAGGGCTATAATTAAAACATAAAAGAATCGGAGGAAGCAACATGGGAGAGGTTATTTTTGGCTTTGAGGTCGAAATTGTTTATGAGCCAGGTAAAGGCCTTGAAGTCTGCCTGAAACACAGCGGAAATCTCTCTAAAAAAGCCAGGCAGCACTTAGTTCAGGCCGGGAAAGAGCTATCATTAGCCTTAAATTACCTGACCAGGTTAGAAGAAAAAGGCCGGACGGGAACGGCTAAGAAAAGACAAAAAATCGAAATAAAGGAGGCTACTGGTGAAAAAAATAAAATTTCAAGAGGGAATTGAGCTTGAACGGACCGAGGAGGGCGAATATCTGCTCAGATTTAAGCTGCCCAGCTTAAATCTTGATTCCGAGCCAGTCTCGAGCCATTTAAAACAGGCTAAAAGAGAAGTCCTTCTGGCGGTCAGGAACCTTCTGGATAAAGTTATTGAGCAGACAGAAGAAAAACCAAAAAACAAAAGCAAAAAAGAAAAAGAGACAAAATGAGCCGAATTCTTCTTTTTACCGGAAAAGGTGGAACCGGTAAAACCACGGTCAGTGCCGCTACCGCCGTTTGTGCGGCTAAACTTGGCTATAAAACTCTGGTTTTAAGCACAGATACCGCCCACAGTTTAGGCGACAGCCTTGACCGCCAGCTCGGCCCTGAGCCGGTCAGAGTTTCCAATCATCTCTGGGCCCAGGAATCAAATATTCTCTACAACCTCGAAAAGCACTGGGGCACAGTCAAAAGATGGCTGGCGGCGCTAATGGCCTGGCGTGGACTGGATGAAGTAGTAGCCGAAGAGGTGGCTGTTTTCCCTGGCATGGAAGAGCTGGCCAACCTTCTCTGGGTTTATTATTATGAACAGGAAAAAAATTATGACCTGCTGGTTGTGGACTGTGCACCAACAGCTGAATCATTGCGTCTTCTAACTCTGCCCGAGGTAGCTAAATGGTGGTTTGACAAGTTGATGCCAGTCGGAAGGCGGCTGATGCCCATTACGACACCTATCGTTAATAAGTTCACCGACATGCCCCTGCCTGACAAAGAGATTTTAGGCAGCATGGAAGAGCTTTTTCATGAACTGGATGGCTTGCGGGCTCTGCTGACTGATCCGAAGACGACCAGCATTCGCCTGCTGCTCAATCCTGAAAAAATGGTAATTAAAGAAGCCCAGCGGACTTATAGCTATCTCAATCTTTATGGTTATGCTATAGATGCAGCTGTCTGTAACCGTCTTATTCCGGCCACCGCTGATGGAGCTTATTTTGAAAAATGGAAACGGGCTCAGGCAGAATATCTCAAGGACATTGAAGAGCGGTTTTCACCCCTGCCGGTCATGAAGGTGCCTCTGCTGGAAAGCGAGGTCGTTGGACTTAAAAAGCTGCGTGAAGTTGGCGAATATCTTTACGGAGGTGGCGACCCGGCACGTGTCTTTTTTGAGGGACAACCAATTAGCATTGAGCATAACGATGGCCTTTACACTTTGACCATGAAGCTTACTTTTGCTTCCAAAGGAGATGTCTCTTTATTGCGGAGTGGAGATGAGTTGGTTATTACCATTGGTAACCAGAGGCGGAGCATTATTCTTCCCCAGGTCCTGCTCGACCGGCAGGTGAAAGAGGCTAAGTTTGATTCAGGCGAGCTCAAGGTCATATTTAAAGAGGATTAATTCAGGTCGGGGGCGAACTCAGCCTGAGTGAAATAGTGATAGCCTCGTTGTTATAAATTGCGAAAAACCTGGCACGTTGTTGTTGTAATCACTTATAATACAGCCATCTTACTGCTCTGCTATTGCCAAAAATAGGGAGCAAAAGACGAGGAATCGATAAGATTTTCTTTGACCTGAGAAGAGGTTAATAACTTGGCTAAGAATGATAAGCCACTATCGAGAAAAGAATTTTTAAAGACCTCAGCGGCGGGGATCCTGGGGATTTGCTTTTCCTCCATTGGTGTTAAAGATTCTAATTCTGCGGGCCAGAAGAAAAATGAAGTAAAGCCAGGCCTTGTTGAACTGGGAAGAACCGGGATTAAGGTCACTCCTCTGGGGTTTGGCGCTTCCAGGACAATGGAGCAGTCGCTGGTCATGGCGGCCCTTGAAGCCGGTCTAAATTTTCTGGACACTGGCCGTTCTTATTTCCGTGGACAAAATGAAGTAATGATCGGCCGGGCTATTGCCGGCTTTAGAAAAGAAGTCGTTATCCAGTCTAAACTTGATCTGGGCTTAACCGGTCAGCAACTTGACTCACCGGCAGAAATAAAAAGAGCAGTGGCTGAAATGGAAGCGTCAATTGAGGCCAGTTTGCGAGCTTTGCAAACTGACTATCTTGATATCATGTTAATTCATGGAGCAGTTTCTCCAGAGGTTATCTTCCAGGAAGAGGTCAGGCGATTTTTTGAAGAGGCCAGAAGAAAAGGAATGATCAGAGCTCATGGTTTTTCCTGCCATACCAATCAGGTCGAACTACTTCGGGCGGCGAATGAAAATTTATTTTATGATGTGGTCATGCTGCCCTATAATCACCAGGGTGCCTACGTTCATGCCAATACGGGGCGAAGAGGCAAGTGGGATCAAGTAGCACTCGAAGAAGAAATGGATAAAGCCCGCCAGAATGGGCTTGGCCTCGTCGCCATGAAGACCTGTTCGGGCGGCCCGTTAGCAGCCAGTCCAGGAACTGAAGCTTCCTATGAAGAAGCCTTGAGATGGATTATAAGACGGGGCAAAGTTCACACCATGGCGGTCGCGATGGCTAATTACAGTCAGCTGAGAGAAGACCTCCGGGCTCTTCAGTAATTGCTTGCCAGCTTGTCAGGAGTAAATAGCTGAATATGACTTCAGGCCGTCTCAGCTCCAGATAATAACGTATAACGTTAAGAGATAGGTTCATTTTTTGAGCAAAGCAAGAATGCTAAGACTAAATTCTTGATTAATTGACTCTGATAGTCTTATCCTAAGAAATAGACCGTCAGGAAGGAGAAATCAATAATGCAACATTCGCAAAGTAAAATAATTTATTTTATAGCGCTGGCTGCAGTTATAGTCAGCCTTTTAGGATTAGCAGCTGGTTGCAGCCAGGGCGCCCACAGCCCGGCCGATCAAGTCCGGCTGAAATTTGCTATTTCTTTTCCGGCTGAAAGGTCAGCCAACCCGCTGGACGGGCGCCTTCTTTTGCTTATTTCAACTGACGATAAAAAAGAACCACGTTTTTCCATAAAAGATAGTGCCGGAACACAGCAGGTTTTTGGGGTAGATGTGGAAGGGATGGCGGCGGGCACGGCAGCCATCATTGATGGAACAGCTTTTGGTTACCCGAGGCACAGCCTGGCGGCTATCGAACCAGGCGAATACTGGGTGCAAGGTGTGCTTAATATTTATCAAACATATCATCTTAAAGACGGCAGAACACTCAAGCTTCCTCCTGACCGCGGCGAAGGCCAACAGTGGAACCGGAAACCAGGCAATCTTTACAGCCAGCCGGTCAAAATGCGCCTCGACCCCCGGGCATCTCAGACGATTAAAGTCTCACTTAATCAGGTCATGCCGGAAATCCCCGATCCACCCGAAACAAAATACATCAAGCACGTCAGAATTCAGAGCAAACTCCTGACCGATTTCTGGGGGACACCGGTCTATCTTGGAGCTCATGTTCTACTACCGGCCGGCTTTGATGAACATCCGCAGGCCCGCTATCCACTCATTGTTTACCATGGACATTTTCCTTACACCTTTGAAGGCTTCCGCGAAGAGCCTCCGGATCCGAATCTTGAACCGGATTATAATGAGCGTTTTCATCTCCGCGGTTACAACCGAGTGGTTGAGGAAGAAGCTTATGCTTTTTATAAATACTGGACAGCCAGCGATACGCCGCGTTTTCTCATCATAGAGATTCAACATGCCAATCCTTTTTATGATGATTCCTATGCGGTCAACTCCGCCAATCTCGGTCCCTACGGTGATGCCATTAACTCCGAGTTAATTCCATATATCGAGCAGAAATTCCGCGGCCTGGGTGAGGGCTGGGCCCGTTTCACTTACGGTGGTTCAACCGGCGGCTGGGAAGCACTGGCCACTCAGGTGTTTTATCCTGATATGTATAACGGCTGCTGGGCTTCCTGTCCTGATCCTATAGACTTCAGGGCTTACACGATGGTCAATGTTTATGAACATCAGAATGCCTATTATTTAGAAAGCCGCTGGAAAAAGACGCCGCGCCCCGGACAGCGCAATTATCTCGGCGAAGTGCTCTGCACGCTGGAAGAATCAAACCACCGCGAGCTGGCCCTCGGAACGAGATCCCGCTCCGGCGACCAGTACGATATCTGGGAAGCAGTCTTTTCACCCGTCGGCCAGGATGGTTATCCGCGTCGCATCTGGGATAAATTGACCGGTCAGATTGATCACGACACTGCCGCCTACTGGCAGGAGCATTATGACCTGCGCTATATTCTCGAGCGGGACTGGAAAACACTTGGCCCGAAGCTAACCGGGAAAATCCATATTTACTGCGGTGATATGGATAACTTTTACCTCAATAATGCCGTTTACCTCATGGAAGACTTCCTGAAAAAGACGAAAGACCCCTATTATGACGGTGAGGTTGATTATGGTGACCGGGCAGAACATTGCTGGAATGGCGACCATAGCAGTCCGATTTATATCTCACGCCTGCGCTATCACCAGTTGCATATTCCAAAAATCATGGAGCGCATAAAAAAATCTGCTCCGGCTGGCGCTGATCTTACCAGCTGGCGCTACTGAAATCGACATAAATTTCGCACAAGGAGGGTAAACCATGCCGGATCCTGTCTTTCATGCCGCTGCCGCTTATGATGCTGGCTATGCCTTAGAAAAAGTCAAGGTCAAAATTGATATCCTGTGGTTTGCCATCGGGGCCGCCGCTGTTGATATCTTTATGGTTGCCTTGCCTTTTTATTTCTTTTCTCATCAGAGTTTTTACGAATTCTATAATGTCTGTCGTTATGCCACTCATGGCATCTTCGCCATTCTCATCATGTGCCTGATAACCTATTTCATCACCAAAAAGTGGTCGTCGGTTTTATGGTTTTTTCTGGGTGCCATTGTCGGTCACTGGCCGCTGGATATGTTGAGCCTGGAAGGAATTAAGATGCTTTATCCCCTGGACCCGGGCTGGGCCTGGATTCACTGGGATGTATTTTGCCAGGCAATGAAACCGCTCAATGGTGTCCCAACTTACTGGCAATCGTCACTCATCTGGTATGAACTTCTGGCTTTTCTAATTTTTGGTGGTATCTATTTTTATAACAGAAGGCAAGGAGCCAAATAAAGCTCCAGCTGAAACAGCTAGCCAGTAATCAGATAATCAGACAGCTGACGGTCATCAGTGATAGATAATCGGATTAAAGAGGAATTTGAAGCTACCGTGAGCCTGCGCCCGGTGGATAGCATCAAAACCCAGCAGGATGACTCTGCCTTTTTCAACCTGACAGGCCACTGCTGCCGATTTATATTTCAATTTTTCGCCATTTAAAAGAATTCCGCTGAGGAGTGGATCATAGGCCGGAAACCAGGCTAAGTTCCAGACTTTTTGAGTGCTGGCCGACTTACTATCTTCAGCTCTGGCTATCTCGAAAGCCGGGCTGAAGTAGCAAAAAATGGCCGCTTCCTCGCCAATACCAAAAGCTTCTGGTCTCGAAGGATCAACGGCCACCTGTAGAATAGAGCCGGGTGAATAAACCCGCACTCGCTCCGAAGTCTGCCCGGCTGCCTGGTTTTCCGGACGGCGCATCCTCCTTGGTTCAATGATGTTTTTTACCGGCAGGCCAAGATTTTCTATGGCAAAGTCTGCGGCATTTTCGGCTGCAATCAGAGTCCCGCCGCTCCTGATAAAAGAGTTAAGAGCAGACACTCCTTCCGGACCGAGTCCACCTGCATACTCAGGTGGCACTTCGCCTTTTTTCCTGCCTTCGAGAATGACCTGACTGCTCAGGCTGGGCAGAATAAGATGGGTGAAATTAGATTGAAGCTGCCCGGCTCTTATGTCCGAATTATGGATAACTTTAAAATCAAATTCGAACTGCTCCAGCACCCAGCGCATCCAGCCTTCATCCATGCTGGCCGTCCAGGGCTGGTAAATAGCCAGACGATAGGGGGTCAGCGGCTGAATCCTGGCTGGTTCAACAGAATTAACACCTTTTATTTCAAGCCCGAGACCTTTAGCCAGAGTTGACATTCTGGTCGCCTCAATTCTCCCCCGGTCAATGACCAGGCTGCCGGCTGGGTAAGTCTGGCCTCCGACCGTAATCGGTCGGTCAATGTAGCCAGTTGATATTTTATTTTTGAGCAACCGGTTGGTCAGTGTTACCGAGTTATTAAAGTTGCTGCTTACGAGATAATAATTACCACCGCTTTCGATCTGGCTATCGGGCATTTTGATTGGAGGTAATAAATTCAGGCTGGCTTCAAATTTGCTGGTGACTTCAATCACCCTGACTCCCATCTGGAGAGGCAGAGTCCAGCTGGCTTCATCATAAGGAAGATGCAGGGTTGGGTCCTGACCTGGTGGCAGCGGGTAGGCTTTGCTCTCCAGCAAATCTTTGATAAAGGCCCGATAGGGTTGCGATAGCGGAACGACATAAGTTCCAGCCGGATAGTTAATCCCATCAGCTTCAAAGGCTTTAGTTGCCCGGTAAACTTCTGCGCCATTTTTCTGGATAACTTCAGCCAGCTTGAGAGCGGTGGGCCAATCTTTCTGAGCTTCGGGAATAAGATAAGCGTAAGGCGGCTCATTAAGGCCCTTTTCTATCTGGCGCTCGGCAAAAAGACAGAAATTCTCCATAAATTTTTCTTTTTTATCGGCAATGGTGGTTAAAAATGACCGAGCAACAACTTCTTCATATTCGACAATATCGCGCAGCCGCCACCAGCCTCCTGGCCAGGGCTCGAGGTAGGTTGACTGAATATCGTTGCCATTGCCGCTCACCTTGATATCTGAGGGCCTGATGAAGATAGGCGAGGCCAGATTGACGCTGGCTGCCTCGGATAAAATCCCCAGGGCATTATGACGAAGCGGAGCGGCCCGGTTGGCGGTGTTGTACCAGGTATCAAAAATAGCGTTGGTGGCCACACCGGTTTTGCCAGCCCGGCTGAGGTCAATGACAGCTTTTCCTGTTAGCTGATAAAGTTCGCGGAGAAGAAGCGGGTCAAGATTGGGATTGACCGGGTCCTGGTAAGGAGGGAGGAAAATCCGAGGGCCGTTGGATCCCATCTGATGAACATCATAAACCAGAAGGGGAAACCACTCCTGATATAGAACCCGGGCCATTAGCTGCGTTTCTTTCTGGGTCAGCATGAACCAATCCCGGTTGTTGTCATGACCGGTGTAATAATGGTAAAGCCAGGGCAGGCTGCTTCCCTCATAAGGCGTCCCCAGAGTTTTGTAATACCAGTCGCTGACCAGGTCAATGCCGTCTGGATTGGCCGAGGGGACAAGCAGAAGAATAACCTGGCTCAGGATTTTTTTAGTTTCCTCCGAATTATCGCTGACCAGTTTATAAGCCAGTTCCATGGACATCTGAGAAGCAGCAATTTCGGTGGAATGAATAGAACAGCTAATGTAGACGACAGCTTTGCCTTCTTTTATGAGCGAAGCTTTTTCTTCCGGTTTAAGCTGTCTGGGGTCATGGAGCTGCTGCTGTATTTTTTTGTATCTGTCGAGGTTACTGAAATTATCTTCAGCGGTAATAATAGCCATGACCAGTGGCCGGCCAAGAGTTGTTTTGCCCAGTTCGATTAATTTAAGGCGGTTTGAGGCCTGGCTGAGCAGTTGAAAATAATCAGTTATCTGTTTCCAGTTGGCCAGTTTAAAGTCCTGGCCAGGGAGAAACCCAAGAAATTTTTCCGGTGAGACGATTTCGGTGCTGGAGGAAGTTAAGGGAAGAAATGCCACCAACAAAGATAAAAAGAAAAGAATTGCGGTCCGGAAACAACGTTTTTGGTTTGGCTTGAGATGAAATACTTCGTTCATCCTTATCTGCTCCTTGATTCTGATAAAGTTATTTATGAATAAGACAGGATCGTTGCCAGTATTAAATCAATTTTTCCTTAATCAATTTTTCTTTAAATTTTCGAAGGCTGTTCATCATATTGATGACTTCTGCCCGGGAAAGAGCCACTTCTTCGGGCGAAGTTGAAACCCAGTCCGTATGCACGGCGTTGTTTCTCATCTCCCACCAGCTGATTATCTCTTCTTTTTGCTGGTCTCTAAGGTGTCTTTTATCGCCAAGCTCCTCCAGCCGGCTTCTAAAATCTCTGGCTCTATAGCCTTTACGCCTGGGGATAACCTGTTCATACAGAGTATAGATAAGACTCTCCAGCTCTTTGCCGGCTAAAAAACCGGCCACTTCCGGGTCAGTTTCCAGAAAACATTCAGCCAGATCTAAATATGAGACATTTTCCTTTCTGATATTTTTTAAAGCCTGTCGTGCTGATATTCTTTTGACAGCGTTGGGTTCATTTATATAATCTAAATAAATCTGGTGATAATCGGGATTATTTCTCAGGTAATCTTCATTTAAAATGGCGGATAGAGCCCACAGAGCCATGTCGGCCTCGGCGATGGTTGCCAGACCATAAACTTCTTGCAATTCGCTCAGGTCATCCAGATACTTCAGGTATTTTTTTACCGGCGTTTCGGCTTTAATCGACAGCAGATTTTCAACCGGAGCACTATAAATTCCATAGTGTTCAGGGCACATAATGCGCAGCAGGCAGGACATAATTTCAATGTTCTTAAAAATCTCAAATAATTTCTGGATAAGCCCGATGTCCTTCGGCTGGATGTTCTTAAACAGCTCCTTTAAGGAGTCTATTTCCTGCGGACTCAATTCGGGCATCTTCCACCAGGCTGGAAAGAGGTGATCACGCTTGATAATTTCAAGATGCTTCAGCCCGAAGTCTTCCTGGCCGAGCCGGACAGGCTCCATAAGTTTCATCAGCTGAGGAAAATTAAGTGTGCCGCCATATTTCAGACAGCCAATTTCATCATATAAAGGAAGAAGCTGTTTTAAATCAAATCCCGGCATCTCTGGCCTGCCCTCCTTTTATTACTTATAGGCTACTTATCGAGCTCCATTGAGGCTGCCTATCTTGATTATAAGCATCCAGCCAGCTCAAACTTTTTAGCAATTTAACTGCCTTTAAGGATTAAATCAAAAATTAGGCTTCCAGGCAATATATTTGCTCAGAAGATAATAATTTGACATCGGAAGAAGGCTCGACTTATCATTGGAGGTAAGAGGGACACCCAGGATTGAAGCCTCAACATTTTTTAGTTTTAACCATTGGACACTGGAAAGCTTGACGGTTTCTCTATAATAAATGTAAAAGCAAGTTTTTCAGTTAATAGTTTAAAAAAAGAATCTAAAAGGAGTGAGGAGGCGAGATGAATAAAAAATATCAATGCTCGGTCTGCGGCCATATTTATGATCCGGCGGAGGGAGATCCATCTTCCGGCGTGCCAGCCGGGACTGCTTTTGAGGATTTGCCTGATGACTGGGTTTGCCCGGTCTGTGGCTCGACCAAAGACAAATTTCGGCCAATCGACTGACTTAATCAAACCTGAAAAGAAAATCTAGGAAGTCTTTAGAGGAGAAATAATGGATATAAAACATGTGGAAGGAAGAAAAGCTGGCAAGCTGATGCTTTACGCTATCAGCACCTGTCCCTGGTGCCGGAAAACTAAGGCTCTCCTCGATGAATTAGGTGTCGAGTATAGCTATATTGACGTTGATCTGGTGCCGGAGGAAGAAGAAGACAAAATTACGAGAGAGATAGAACGATGGAATGACAGGCTGTCTTTCCCGACCCTGGTGATTGACGATGAGGAAGTCATCATTGGCTTTCAGGAGGAAAGAATCAGGCAGGTCCTGAAAGGGAAAAAGCAGTGACTGAAATCAGCCCGGAGAAAATTCAGGAATATTATCAAGAGCTTCTGACCGAAGCCGAAAAAGGTGGCTATCATCTTAATCCTGATCTGGATTTAACCCTTGAACTGGTCAAATCGCTGCTGGCCAATGAAGAGAGATATGGTTATCAATCCTGTCCCTGCCGCTGGGCTTCTGGCCTTAAGGAAGAAGACCGGGATATTGTCTGCCCCTGTGATTACCGTGACCAGGACCTGGCCGAATATGGCCGTTGCTATTGTGCTCTTTATGTCTCAGCTCAGGCCACGAAAGAAAACCTGAGCCGGCCCATTCCCGAGCGGCGGCCCTCCAGGGAAGAGAGAAAGAAAAGAGCGGAGAAGGAGATTTCTCATGCATCTTCACTTTCCTTACCGGTCTGGCGATGCCAGGTGTGCGGTTATCTCTGTGCTCGTCAGGAACCGCCAGAGGTCTGCCCGATCTGCAAGGCTTCTAAAGATAGATTTGAAAGGTTTTATTAAAATTTCGGGAGGGGAAAAATGACAATGATCAAACCCAGACACTGGGAGCACGAAGCCGATGTCCTGGTTATAGGCACTGGTGCCGCTGGTTCGTCAGCCGCTCTTTCTGCCTTCGACAAGGGGGCCAGGGTAATTATGCTGGAAAAAAGAAATCGCTACGGCGGAACCACCGAGAAATCCGGCGGGGTATTCTGGATTCCCAACAATGCCTTTCTTCGGGCGGGGGGAGTGGAGGATGCTAAAGTAGATGCCATCAGATATATGGCCAGGCTGGCCTATCCGACTCTCTATGATCCGCAGGATCCAAACTTCGGCCTGGATAAAAATCAGTATGAGTTGATTGCTACCTATTACGATCAGGCGGCGGTGGCGGTTGAGAATCTTCAGAAAATGGGAGCCCTTGATCCAACCCCATGGATAGCCTGGGATGGTCAATTCATGCCTGATTACTTTGCTCACTTCGAGGAAAATAAAGTGCCGCGGGGAAGAGCTCTTGTTCCGAAAGACCCCAAGACCGGAAAAGGCATGGTTAGTGGCGTGGAATTAATCAGGCAGCTGAGAACCGCGGTGGAAGCCAGAGCTATTCCTGTCTTTCTGAGGCATCGTGCTCATAGATTAATCACCAATGAGAGCGGCCAGGTGGTGGGAGTTGAAGCCCTCAATGAAAAATCGGAAGCTGTTTATTTCAGGGCCCACCGGGCTGTTATCTTTGGCAGCGGTGGGTTCACCCACAACCCTGAGATGAGGCTCAATTATCTGCGAGGGCCGGTCTTTGGAGGCTGCGCGGTTCTGACCAATCAGGGTGATCTGATCTCCATGGCCTCAGAGGTTGGGGCCAAACTGGATAATCTGGCTCATGCCTGGTGGGCTCAGGCTGTGCTGGAGGAGGTTCTGGCCAATCCCAGTCCGCCGACCGATATCTTTGCCGTGCCAGGAGATAGCATGATTGAGGTTAATAAATACGGTCAGCGGGTGATGGATGAGAAGGCTGTTTATAACGAGAGAACTCAGGTTCACTTTGTCTGGGATCCGCTAAAAGGAGAGTATCCAAATCTTTTCCTGTTCATGATTTATGACGAACGCGTGGCCAGAATATGGGGAGGAGGTCCGCTGGGGAGCGGTTATCCAATTCCATCGGCAGGCGAGAAGAATCCTTATGTCATTAAGGGTGGGAATTTAGAAGAGCTGACCACGGCCCTTGAGGCTCGTCTGAATAAGCTGGCCAGCCGCACCGGCAATTTTCGTCTCGACCAGAGTTTCCTGCCCAACCTTAAAAAGACTATTTCTCGCTTTAATGAGTATGCCACGAAAGGTGTGGATGAAGAATTCCAACGGGGCGAAGTGCCGATTGATCTGGCATACAACGGTCCTCGGGCTGAAGGGAATGACAGGCCAAATATTACCATGTACCCCATTTCTACTGAGGGGCCCTATTATGCCATTATCCTGGCCGGCGGCACGCTGGACACCAAAGGCGGTCCAAAAATCAATCCCCGGGCTCAGATCCTGAACAGAGACGATGAACCAATTCCCGGCCTTTATGGGGCAGGAAACTGCATTGCCTCTCCAGCCGGACAGGCTTACTGGGCCGGAGGCGGGACCATCGGTCCGGCTCTTACCTTCGGTTACATAGCGGCCAGCAATGCTGTTCTTGAACCGGAGAAAGCCGAGTAAAATTAGAATTCGGCATTATTGAGTATTGAAGTTGATCAGGAATATGGCAAGCGAGGCTGGCTTATTGCTGCCTGCTTGCTGTCAGGAGGGCCATCATTGTGGACGGGCCAATAGCTAAGAAGTCAGTGGGGCAATTTCCGAATTTTGTTTTCTCTTGCTAGCTTTAGCGGCTGTTATAAAATAAAAAAGGCTAAAGGAAATAAAAGAAGAAAGAAATAAGCTAATCGATGACCTTAATCATTAATAGGAGGGAGAAATGAAAACTGTGAGCAGAATAAGGCTTTCGAGATTGGTTCTAATTTTGATAGGCGCGATTCTGGCTATTTCAACCGCTGTTTTAGTCCTGCCGGCCTCGGCCTTAATAATCAGCTCTGATGCGGCTGGCCAGCAAACCAATCCACCTATAACCATTACCAACGTCAGGGACAATATTTATATGATCAAAGGCGGCTCGGGAGCTAATTCTTATTTTCTGGCCGGAAAGAAAACTAACCTTCTCGTTGATGCCAAGATGAGCCCGGAATCTTTAAAGGAAATGCTGGCTGAAATTCAGAAAATATCGGTAAAACCCCTTTCCCTGGTTATTCTTACTCATAGCGATGGAGATCACGTCAATGGACTCAGCGGACTGCCGGCTGGAGTGAGGATTCTGGCGCATAAAAAAACCTACGAGGAGATGCTGCCGGCTGTTGAACAGAGGCCTGAGCTAAAAAACTTTTTACCTTCGGAAACCTATGAAGGAAGCAAAAATCTCAATTTTGAAGGAACTAAACTTGAGCTCAGGAATTTTGGCCCGGCCCATACCAGCGGTGACACGGTAATCTTTATTCCGGAGAGTAAAGTGGCGATAGCTGGTGACCTGATTTTTATCGGACGGGATCCACTCATTCATAAACAGAAAAATGGTAGCTTTTTCGGGCTGATCAAAACTCTGGAATCGATGCTGGCTTATAAACCCGAAATAGAATTGTTTTTATCGGGCCATGCTGATCCAGCCAATCGCCAGGATGTAGTAGAGTTAGTCAATTCTCTTAAAGAAAAAGAAGCCCGGGTGAGAGAAATGATACAGCAGAAAAAGACGTTGGACGAAATAAAAGTTGCTTTTGGCCTCGAGGCGGCTACGACCTCTTCCCGTCGTCCTTCACTCATTGAAATCATCTATCAGGAAATCATGGAACACAAATAAGCTTGAAGCTCGGGACATAATCGTTGTAAATTAAGAGCAGCGGTAAAAAACAAAAAGGAGTGTGAGATGAAAAAGCTAATGCCTGTCTGTCTTGTTCTTTGTCTGGCTTTGATGAACTTTGGGTGTGCCAGCTGGAGCAAGACGGCCAAAGGAGGGACTATCGGGGCCGCCGGAGGAGCGGTGGTAGGGGCGGCCGTTGGCAAAGCAGCCGGTAATACCCTCATCGGAGCTATTACGGGTGCAGCCATTGGGGGTGCGGCCGGTGCCTATATCGGTCACCAGATGGATAAACAAGCTGAAGAAATGAAGCGTGACCTGCAAGGGGCAAAAATCGAAAGAGTAGGCGAAGGAATAAAAATCACTTTTGATTCGGGACTTCTTTTTGATGTCGATAAATATGAGCTGAGTCCGGCCAGTAAAGAAAACCTGACCAAACTGGCGGCGATTCTCAATAAATATCCCGACACTAATATCATTATTGAGGGACATACGGACTCAACCGGTTCCCGGGAGCATAACATGACGCTGTCTGAAAATAGAGCCAAAGCAGTAGCCGCCTATCTGGCCATGCAGAACGTTCAATCTTCCAGATTCACGGTCATAGGCTATGGTCCGGACCAGCCTGTTGCCTCTAATGATACGCCGGAAGGGCGGCAGCAAAACCGGCGGGTTGATATTGGGATCATTGCTAATGAAAAGTTGAAAAAGGCCGCGCTGGAACAGGCAGGGAAATAAAGTAGTCTGCTCTTCTGGCTGTTGATTCGAATAGCTGGCGCTGCTAAAGTCCTGGCGTCAAATTATTCTGCTTATTTTTTGTCGGGTTCGTAAACAAATTCTATCGGCAGCCAGACAACATCATCGTCTATCAGGACATAATCATTACGTGGAATCTTCTGGCCGACCTTAAGCCAGGTCACATCGTCATCGATCATTATGTACTGTGTTCCTTTTGGCACTCTCACCACAGCTGAAACACCTTTGCTGTTTATCGTTATCTTGCTGCTGGTGGCTATCACCTGGTTGTTCTTTTTTGAGTCATAAATTCCAATAAAGCCGGCTGATTTGCCTCTGATATTCATTCCCGTAATTTCTATTATTTTCTTATCGGGCAGAAGAAACCTGAAATGTCCCGAGCCGACTTTTTCCACAGTGGCGCCTTTAGGAATGGTGATTTTTTTGGCAGCCATGACGGGAAGTGTGGCCAGAAAACACAACAAGACTCCGATTGCCAGAGATTTTTTTAACATTTAAGCCTCCCCCTGGTAAAGAAATTGAAGGGAAAGAAGCGGTTAATCCGGCCAGCAGAAAAGTCTCTGACCACTTCTACCAGTCAGCTTCTTTAATTTCAACCCTGACAATAATTTAACACCATACATTGAAAAATAAAAGGAATAAAAGGTTTTGGCTCGGGCTGCTGATTCCTCCACCGTTTTGTGGCAAGCAGAGATGGAGCGGATAGGAGGCCATAAGGATAGTTATCCTTAGCCGACAACCATCTTTGTAAAAGGATAGACATAAGCCTGAAGAAAGACCAGGAGAGAAACCAAAGCAGCCAGAAGCAGGCTGTGAATAAAAACATAACGCAGTATATTCCCTTCATGTCCATACCATCTGGTGGCAGTAGCCGCCACAACGATGCTCTGGGCGTCAATCATCTTGCCCATCACTCCGCCGGAACTGTTAGCCGCCGCCATCAGCACCGGATTCAAGCCGAGCTGACCGGCGGTGATTTTCTGGAGGCTGCCGAAAAGAACATTGGATGATGTATCAGAGCCAGTTAGAGCTACGCCCAGCCACCCCAGCATTGTTCCAAAGAAAGGATAAAGAACGCCGGTTCGGGCGAAAGCCAGTCCCAGAGTGGCATCCAGCCCGGAGTATCTGGTTATATAACCGAGGCTCAGCATAAGAGCTACAGTCAGAAGAGAAAAACGAACCCGCCAGATGGTTTTCGCATAGATCTTGAACATTTTAGCCGGACTGAATTTCATCAGAAAGCCGGAGATAATAGCTGCGACCAGAATGCCTGTCCCGGTGAAAGACAGAAAATTGAAGCGAAAAATTGCTTCCTCCGGCAGAGGTGATGGCGTGACCGGCGGCATCCTGAAGATCTGGTGGTGGAGACTGCCGATGATAAACGAAGGAGCGAAGATAGAATCAAGCAGCTTTTTTACCTGCGGAATTCCCCAGACAAAGATGACCACACTCAGGATAATCCAGGGAAGGCTGGCTGAAAAAAGTGCTTTCTGGTTGAGATTGGTGCCTTTGAGCTCAGCGTTCCCATATTCTTCCAGAGAAAAAGTCTGTCGCGGCTGCCAGAAATGAAAAAGAATGACCAGGGCGGCGAGTGAAACCAGTGATGAGACCACGCCGGCCAGCCAGGGTCCATGAAAATTGGAAATTAACAGTTGAGGAATAGCAAATCCGAGGCCAGCTACCAGGGCTGCTGGCCAGACTTCCAGCATTTTTTTAAACCCGCAGAAAGCAGCTATCAGCCAGAAAGGCACAATGACCGAAAAAAATGACAGCTGACGGCCAACCATAGCGCTTAAGTCTCTGACGTCAAGACCTGTAACTCCGGCCAGAGCGACAATCGGTGTGCCGAGGGCGCCATAAGCAACTGGGGCGGTATTGGCAATGAGCGAAAGCCCGGAAGCCTGAAGGGGTGGGAAGCCGAGCCCAATAAGCAAAGCTGAGGTGATGGCCACTGGCGTTCCGAATCCAGCTGCACTTTCGAAAAATGAGCCAAACGAGAAAGCGATCAACAGAAGCTGGAGGCGGCGGTCTGACGTCAGGCCGGCAATGTTTTCCCGCAAAACCTGAATGGCCCCTTTTTCCTGGCAGAGATCATAGAGGAAAATGGCATTTAAAATAATCCAGCCAATCGGGAAGAAGCCATAAACAGCCCCGAAGCCGGCGGAGACCAGGGCTTTGGAGGCTGGCAGACCGAAAATAAAGACCGAAATCAGCAGGGAAGTTACGAGGCCGGCTAAAGCTGCCAGGTAAGCTTTGAGCCGGAGGAAAGCCAGTCCGCCGAGGAGAACGATAATAGGCAGGGCGGCCAGGAGAGCTGATAACCAGAAATTTCCGACAGGATTATAAACCTGTTGCCATGGCACGAATCTTTACCTCATTACCTGATTTTTTTAATGATGGTAAATGTCAAAAGAGGTTTTATGAAGTTTTGCGGCCCGTGTCAACTTTATTTTGTTTCTACCTTGGGGGCACAGCGGATGAGCCGCGGGTATTCTTGCTGGTCAATCAGATATAATTTTCCGTCATAATCTATGGCCTTCGGCTCTCCTGGCAGCTCCAAGCTGCCAATCTGTTTTCCCTTAAGAAAGACATCGGCCATTATGGATTTTTTTTCAGGAGTACTTAGATAAACCAGGATATATTCTCGGGCTGGGAAAACTTGAGCAGCTGTTGAGATAAAAGCCAGGCCTGTTTTTGTCGGCTTTTTGATTATTGGATGGTAAAACTCATTTTTGCCGTTAAGTTTTGCCTCCAGTTTTCCATTTCTAAAAATCAATACTTCGTAGCTATGAGGGTTCATTACAAATATGCGGCCGTCCTTTGAACAACTGAAAATCAATGGTGCTCCAAACATGGGCATCATTTTCATCTGTTGAAACTCTTGAGGAACATCGAAGGCATCGGCAAAAGAGCTAATGATCTGGCCTTGGTCGTTAAAAACATGCAGAATTTTTCCCTCATAAGGGCCAATGCCAATTATTTCTTCTGTTCCGGGGGAACCGATGCAGCTCACATGGAAATTAACTGAGATAGTACGTAGATAATCTCCTTCAGCTCCATATAGAATCATTTTCCGATCGCCATTGATAAAAATGCGGCCAGAGGGAGTAACCGCCAGGCCACTGAACTGATTGAGTTCCTGAGGGCCCTGACCTTGAGGGATAGCGATGGTTCGCAGCAACTGACCATCTTTTTTGAAGATTTTTAGCTGGCGGTACTTCGTATCAAGCACATAAATGTTTCCTTTAGCATCTGTATCGACATAGCCAATAAAGGCAAATGTTGGGTTTTCCTCAGTTTCCTGGCCTATAGTCAGCTCGGGAATAAGCTTTAATGGTAGCTTCTGATCAGGAGAGGCTGCAGTGCCGGTGGCCATGGCAAATATAAATAAAACAAACAGCAGGCAGATAGCTGAGAAAATCAGTAGCACTGGCTCTAATTTCTTCGGCCTGATCCTGGCCGCTAAAGACGATTGGTTAAGGTTAAGAAACGGTGCCTTTTTAACCATCTTTATAAACCTCCCTATTTCTTGCTGGATTTAGCCTGTCGCCGCAACAATATTATTCTGCATGGCGCCTCAAGCTGTCAAGAAAATTGTCGGGCTCTTATCACCGGGGTTTCAGTCATGTTTTGTTTATGCTGCTTAGTAGCTGACCTGATATAAATCGATAACTACTGGATTAGCTTCCAGATCAATTATTGGATCTCCATTATGAACACAATATAAGAGATCTCCTTTTCCTGCCAGCAGTAAATCATCTTGGAAAATAATCTTATCCAGAGAGAAATTGTTTCTAATGTTATAAAAAAGAAGTGCAAATTTTTTCATCTTAGCTCTCCTTCTGTCTCCCGGCCATAATGGCAACAGCTGAGGCTATTACTGATCCTGGAGCTTATAGATGATAATTTCGAAATCCTCGACATTTTCATCGAGATCCGGATTCCCGTCCTTATAGCAATAAAGTAGCCCATCTTTTTCGGCCAGCAGCAGATCATTTAAATAGATAACCTTTTCTAAGGAACAATCATTTTTTAGATTATAGAAAAGAAGAGCAAATCTCGCGGGTTTCTCGGCACATATCCTGATTTGAAGCAGGAGATAACTGTTCCGGTAGAGAATAGCCCTGGTTATAGCTGAGTAAGAGGTGGCCCAGGTTTCCAGGTCAATTAAATAGGCTGTATGATCCCCCTGGTAGTCCTTCCTCATATAGAAATCTTTTGGCATGGGTTTATAAATTTCCGGAACCGTCAGCTTTACTGATTTTTCCACATCGAGCGTCTTTAGAGAAATGAAGTAAATCTTTGGCTCGCTCTGTTTTAGATAAAGAACATAATCATTGTAGGGGATAAGGAAGCGTTCAATCTCATATTGGCGATCCATTTTAACTCCGTTTTCTAAGAGTATGTTTTTCCCCGGAGTTTCAGGGCTTTCATCAAAAATCTGCACATTAGCGATATCCATCTTATCGGCCGAAGCCGGAACATTCATTATCTTCAGACCGGCTAAAAAGAAATAATTTTGGTAGAATAAAGCCGTCTTGAGGAAAAAGGGAAATGGATCTCTCTTGAGCCAGATGGTCTGTTTAGAGATATACTTTTCACCCTGAGCTTGAAAAACTTTGATTTTGTCAATGTCTTCAAAGAGAGCTACGTTCCCCCGATAGTCACAGATGGTATAAACCCGTGTAGCTTCATCAGGCCCCTGGCCATAAGTGGCAAACGGGACAACCTTGTTTTTGCTAACTGCAACCGGATGCCTTCTAAAGGTCAGGATGAGATTATCCTGTGAATCAAAAAAGGATCCAGAAATAGGGCCCTGATATCTTTCTTCATGCTTCCAACTCCCGACCTTTTCCAGCTGGATTCCATAAATAAAGCCCGTTGACAGAGCCAGTAAAATGAAGACAGCGATCAGTATTTTCAACGACTGCTGCCTATCTCTGGCTTTGATATCTGGAATTTCACCTGAACGCCTGGCCATGGCCATACCCCCCATCATGAGTTTAAGATATTATTATAATAACTCTCATACATATTATTATCAATTAGTTATCTGATTTCTCAACTTTCCTTCAAGGTCAAAATCTGTTTTCATATAGACTTGTTCTTTGTACAGAAAGATTTCTATACCGTCCAGATGGACTTCTCGAGAGTCACGCGTAACCCCTAAATAATGCACAGACAGCTCGAATTTATTGGCTTCATTCACGTAATTTTAAGAGTTGTCTAATCTGGCCTCAAGATTTATTCGTAGACTCAGCTGAGAATCAAAATATCTTATACTTCACTGCGTTAGGTCAGATACATTGGCTTGACAAAGCGTGGTATATTATTTACTTTTCAAACAGGTAAAATGATTTGTGCTTAGGAGGGTATATTGAGATTAAAAAAATCAATAAAATCTAAGGGAATCATTATTGTCGTTTCAATAAGTTCTCTTCTTTTTGTAAACCGAATTGCTCATTCAGAGGAAAAGAGAACTTTCAAGCCAGAATTAAATATCAACTTGATGGTCGGGTACCGCTTTATGAATGTCGGAGATTTAAATACTTATTTAAAATCATATGATAAATTCTTGACAGAAACGTCCAGCTACCAGGGTGGCCAGATAAACACGCTTCATGATTTTCCTGAAGCAGGCCTGGCTGTAAGTTGGGATCTAAGTTCTCAATGGGCAATCGAAGCTGAATTAGACTTTTTATCCAAAAAAAAGGAAAGCAGTTTTGACTTTACGGAAGATGTTCTACCTTATCCCTATTACCGGGAATACTATATCGAACAAAAAATTAAAGTCTGGCCTTTGACCTTAAGAGGCCGTTATCTTGTCCTTTCTGGTCCCAAACTTCAACTATCTCTCAATCTGGGTTTAACTTATTCTATTTCCAAATATTATCTTAGTGTTTGGGAATCCAGTCCACTCATGCCCCCACCAGTCCTCTATTCAGTAAAATCTCATGGACCTGGTTTAATTGGAGGAATTGGTCTTGAGCATAAATTGAACAGCTTTTTGGCGTTGATAGTTGAGGCTCAGGGCAGATATTCAAAGCTGAGAAAGTTAAAAGGGACCACATCCGGAGCGGTAGAAGACGGAGAAGGAGCTCTTTATATCGGCGAGAAATACAATTCACAATATGACCGGTTCGAACCATGTCTTATAACGTCTTCGTCAATGCCGGCTAGCGACGAGTTTAGAAATATGCGAAAAGCTGCTCTGGATTTAAGTGGATTCTCCTTAAAGTTGGGCTTCAGGATCAGGCTTTTTTAGGAGAGCCAAAAGAATAACTTTGGTGCCCAAAAAAGCTACAAAAGATAGATTTAAAAAAGGGGAGTAAACAAAAATGAAAAAAATCTATTTATCGGGATTGGTAATCTTTATTTTAATATTCTCCATATTTTTTTTATTCAAGAGTATTAACTTATCTCCTGCACAAATTGACTATGCCTATCAAGAAGAATATGTTCCAAATGAAGTTTTAGTGAAATTCAAGAAGGATATTCCGAATTATTTTATCAAGGAAAGCATAGATTCAATTCAGGGGAAAATAATTAATTATTTGGGGAAAGAAATAGTTCCTTTACAGTGGAGATCAGACGTTTATTCTTTTAGGTCGTTTTTCATGGACACTTACCTTTTGCATATAAGGGTTCCTAAAGAAATTGGTGCTGAGCAAGCTATATATATTTTGAATCAGAACCCGAATGTAAAATATGCGGAGAAGAATATGATTCTTCATCCTTTCGCCGTTTATCCTAATGATTATCATTTTAATAAACAGTGGGGGCTGTTTCATCGGTGGAATACATCTGCGGATATCAAATGTACGTGGGCATGGAATATATTTAAGGGAAGCTCAAATATGGTGGTGGCTATAATTGATACAGGAGTTGACTATAATCACATGGATTTAGCAGCAAACATCTGGATGAATCCAGGTGAATCAGGCGGTGTAAAAGAAACAAATGGAATTGATGATGATGGCAATGGGTATATCGATGATTATCGAGGCTGGGATTTCAATACTGGTGATCCAATACATCCTCAAGATAATGACCCGATAGACGAATATGCCCCACTATTCCATGGCACGCATGTGGCAGGAATAATTGGTGCAATCGGAAATAATAGCGAGGGGATAGCAGGTGTTAACTGGAATGTAAAACTTATGAATCTTAAAGCGTCTGATCCCAATGGGAATATGCCCGTAAATAGCGTAATAAACGCAATAGAATATGCAACAAGAAATGGTGCCCAGCTATCAAATAATAGCTATGGATATTATCATGACAACCCTGATCTCATAGAAAATTTTCAGTCTTTGCATGAAGCTATAAAGAATGCTCGAGATTGGCCAGCAGGAGGAAAGCTCTTTATAGCTGCTGCTGGCAATTATAGGCCTGACCATCCAGAACTTGATAATGACTTAGCACCTGTTTATCCTGCCTCTTTTGATCTTGAGAACATAATCTCTGTGGCCGCAACTGATTACGACAATAATTTATCCTGGTATTCTCATTATGGAGATATGTCAGTTGATCTTGGAGCTCCTGGTGGATCGGGTAATAATTTTCCCGATGTCAGTGAAGAAGATGTTTATAGCACAAAGCGTTATAATCAATACCAGTACCTATTTGGAACTTCAATGGCAGCGCCGCTGGTCGCTGGAGTAGCCTCTTTAGTTTGGGGCTGTCGTCCTGATTTAAGCTGGAGCCAAGTTAAATATGCAATAATGAATGGCGTCGAGCATAATTCTACACTTGCCGGCAAGACAGTCACAGGCGGCAAGCTTAACGCTTATCGCTCTCTTGTCATATTTCCGCCTCCGGGACCTGCCGCGCCAAGTAATTTAAATACGGTGAGTAACTGTTGGGAAGTACAACTCACGTGGCAGGATAACTCGAATGATGAAGATGGATTCATAATTGAGAGGCAATCAGGGCCTTATTGGTACTATGTAGATTATGTCGGACCGAACGTCACAACTTACTGGGACGTTGGACTTCCATGCGGGCAGCTTTGGTGTTATAGAGTCTTCGCCTATAATCAGAACGGTAATTCCCCTTATACAGGGTCCAAATGCGCCAAAACCTTGCCCTGTTATCAATGTGAAGGTGGCTTAAGCTTGGAGTTAAATGCTGATAAAGGAACTATTGATTCTGGAGAATCGATCACTTATGCTTATGTGGTAAAGAATAATGGGCAATTTGATTTATTCGATGTTGAATTACATGACGACAATTTTGGTCAAATCGGGACAAAATTCACTCTCGAAAAGAGCGAGAAGAAGATCTTTTATAAGACTATTACTCTGAATGAAACTACAACTATTTTTGCTGAGACTTGTGCTTCCTATAATCAGAGAAATGAAATAAAAAATGTCAAAGCAAATGCTTGTGTTACAGTAAGAGTGAGAAACTAGGTTAAATAGTCGAGTGGCAATTAGCCTGAAAATTAGAGTTTTAGTTTATAAGAAACAATGACAGGATTGGGAAACCCCTGGCCAGACTGCGGCTGTTCCCATTTTTCAAGATAAATGAAATTCCCGTCAGAATAGATAATGTTCAGAGATAAGGGGATTCCGCCGACAAGAAAATTTCCTTCAGTATCAAATATATCAAGATGTTCTTGGAGCTGGACAAGCAACAAGCCTTTTTCTAAGTAATAGGGGCCATTCAGAATGACCTGCTGCCCTTCCTTTGGTTCAGGTTGCTGGAAATGTGGATTGACGAATGATTTGACCAGCTGCTCGTCAGAGGTATATTTCCGGATTCTATAAAATAATGAGTTCATTTCATAAATGAAATCATCCTTATCTATAGCCATTCCATCTTTAAGGCTAAAGATGGGCGTTTTTAAAACTTCTGCTGGAATTGGAGCAAAACTTATGATTGTTTCTCCATTATTATTGAGCTTTTTAATGGTGTCAAAAACTTCGTAAATCATGGGCGTTGGCATTCCTTCGTACATAAATATTTCATTTTTATGGTTGACATGTACAAAGTGATACCACTTGCCTTTAGATATTATTTGCTTTTTATATTGGTAATTGTGGTCATAAAAGATAAGCCGACTTCCTAGATAGTCGTCTACAAGAATATCCCCTTCCGGGCTTACTTCCAAACTCACTGGCGTGGAATATTCCCCTGGTCCCTGACCTTGCCGGCCTAAGTTTTGTATAAAATGCCAGTCTGAACTGAATATCCAGATATTGTTCTGGTGAGTCCCATCAGCCACGATGAAATTTCCCTTTGAATCCAAGACGAAATCATTTAACACACTAATTGCGCTGTTTTCAGTCAATTCCAGTTGGGTTTCTGTGGTCTTCGAAAATAGGTCTTCTATTTTCCTGGCTGAGGACAAAACCTTGATTTCTGATGAAGATAGAGGTGAGTTAGGAGCTTTAGGCTGTCGAGAACAGTCCCAGGGGAATAATAAGACCAATGCCATCAATACCAGACGACCCCGGTGCCTCATGGCCTCCCTCCCTGATATTTTAATTCGACTAAGCCAGATATTTCAGTGGCTCAGCGGCCCGAGATTCTTTCTCTATAATTTTCTCGTTACTTAATATTTCATCTATTTCTTCCCGTTGCTCAACAATAACTCTTTTTAAATCATCGATGTTCATAACTTCAATCTTTTCCCTAATCTCTGTGGTTATTAACTACAGAGATTCTATGAAAATCTGTGGTTTATGTCCAAAATTAGCTCATTCAGGTTAATACATAGCATCCAGGGTGGATCGAGGAGTAGAGAGGTCTGGCCGCGACGCGCTGGACAGTCCGCAGTAGGGGGCCGGGAAGAATAATCCAGACCAACTAAACAGCCAACCTTCCAAAAACTGGCCGAAGCATTTTAAAGTGCCTCTCAGACGAGGTGCGGATATTTATATCCTCAGCAAGAAAAGAGCATTAAATTAATTTCCGCTGGACTTTAAATGAGGTATTTTTTCTTCCTGCCTGCTCTTTTTATTTTCCTTTAAGATTGGTCTCAAACAGCTTGAAAATGCGGCGATATTCGTCCAGCCAGGATGATGTTGTCCGGAAAGAGTGATTCTCGACCGGATAAATAGCCACTTCCCAGTTTTCCTTGCCCAGCTCTATTAAGCGCTGGACGAGGCGCACGGTATCCTGGAAATTGACGTTGGTATCCATCATCCCATGGCAGATGAGCAGAGCACCCTTGAGGCCTTCTGCCCAGTATATGGGAGAACTCTGCTTGTAGGCTTCGGGATCTTTTTGTGGCAGATTGAGGATATCCACCGTGTAGGCTGGATGATAGTGAGCCCAATCGGTCACCGGACGCAGTGCTGCACCCGCTTTAAACTGGTCCGTCTTAAACATGGCCATAAGCGTCAGAAAACCGCCGTAGCTTCCACCAAAGCAGCCGATGGCCTCGGGATTGACCTGGTAATTCTTAATCAGGAATTTAGCTCCATCCACCACATCGTCCAGATCTTTCCCGCCCATGTGGCGATAAATGCCGGTACGAAAATCACGTCCATAGCCGCTGCTCCCGCGGTAATCCACATCGAGAACATAATATCCACGGTCGCGCAGGAAATTGTCGAACATATACTCACGGTCGTAAGTGCTCCAGCCGCGGTGAGCATTCTGAAGATAACCAGCACCGTGAATAAAGACCACAGCCGGCAATCCTGGACGCGGGTTATCCGGTTTGAACAGCCTGGCATAAATCCTGACCCCATCTCGCGCCTCGAAAGTGACAATTTCCGGATCATGCCAGGGATAGGCCCTGAATTCATCGGTAGTCGAAAGTGTTATCTGGCGCGGCTGGCCAGCCGGCAGCAGGCTCTCAAGATAAAGCTCCGGCGGGAGATTGGAATAAGAATGAATGATGGCCACCGCTTTTTCGTCAGGGGACAGATAAAATTCATTGAGCCCGGTTAATGCTGTAAGTTGTGTCTTCTTCCGCGTTTTAAGGTCCAGTTGATAAAGGTGCCTTTCGCCCGGATGAACTTCGTTCGAAACAAAGTAGATTTTCTGGCCATCCCTGGAGAGAAAAGCCTGAGTCACTTCATATTTACCCTGAGTAAGGGGTTTTATTTCCCGGGTATCAATGGCCAGTTCATAAAGCTGGGCATAACCTGACTTCTCGGAAATATACGAGACATGGCGGCTGTCTGGCCACCAGAAAATGCCAGTCAATCCCAGTGGACCAACCCAGGCGTCATCATGAATATTTTCAACCGGCGTGGTTTTCCCCGTAGCTGGCTCAAGAAGCCAGAGCCAGGCATCTTTGCGGTCTTCCGCTTCTCCTTGAAGGAGGCATTTCTTGCCGTCTGGAGACCATACCCACAGGCCGGGATTTATCTGACGTTCGCCCTGACCATAGTCAACCCAGATAACTTCACCCGTGTCGGTCTTCATAATGCCCAGCTTATAAGCGGTCGGGTTTTCGGCGGCTTTGGTGTGAGAGGGGACTAGTTCTGTATATCCTGATCTCGTCACGTAAGCTGGAACCATAGCCATTTTTGCTCCCAGATCCTCGCTTAGCGTAAAAAGAACATACTTCCCATCGGGTGATGGCTCGGCCGCCAGCAGCCGCTGCTTTTCAGTCAGATAAAATGGCTTTTTCCTGGTTGTCTCCCGGCTCAAAAGGGGCAAAAAGTCCTGGCCACGCCTTAACTGCTCGCCACCTTCAAAGCCGACTCTGAAGGCTTCCTTGAATAATTCGCGTTGCTGATCTTCATACCATTTTTCCACTTCTCCCGGCGTCCTGGGTGCCGGCGGTTTTTCTCTGGTAAAAGAGGTTAATTGCTTCAAAGTCCCGTCAGCCAACGACAGAAGATAAAGATTTTCTTTAACTAAAAAATAAACGCCTTTCTCGTCAAAGGTAAAGCTGGCACCACTCGTTCTTTCTGTCCCGGCTACCAGCTGTTGAATTTTTTTATCAGCCAGACGGTAGAGGAAAATTTCTCCGTTTTGAGTGATGAGCAACCGCTGATGATCCTTATCCCAGCTCCATTGCGAACCAAAGCGGCCAAAACCGAAACCACCACGTCCGCGGAAGCGTCCTCCACCTACCTGTCCGCCATCGGGTGGGTTAAGCAGTATTTGTTCGCGGGTGATTTTGACCGGGACTGGATTCTTGAGGCTTACCGCATAGATCTCTGAACTTTTCTCACCTGGCTTTTTCCACTGAAAGTATAACATCTTTCCGTCAACTGCCCAGGTTGGGCTGGAAGGCGGAGTGCCATAAAATTCCTGGCCGGCCATTATTTTTTCTAAAGACAGCTGCGGCCTGGTCTTCTGAGTCTCGCTGGTCTGAGCTCCAGCCAACGCCGGATTAAAAAAGATGAAAGCTAAACTCAAACAAAAACAAAAAATGAAAAGCCATGACCGGAAATTATTTTCTCTGTGTTTAACAAAAGTTTGGCTCATGATGGCAGCCTCCTTCCTTAATTAATATTGGCTATCTCTTTAATTTTTTTCTGTTAGAAGCTTGATCCTGAGGTCTCTATTTTCCTTATTTAGATCCTGGTCAATTAAATTTAAGCACTTTTTCCTGGTTAATTTCTCTCGGAATCAAATAATTTTTCTGGCGACCCTAAACTATCTTCGTTTTTTTGGTGTTGGCCAGCAAACTTTCCTGAGTGTAGAGATGTTCACGGGTAAGGGCCAGTTGAGCTTTTAACTGAGCTTTAATCTCTTCTCCTGGCACCAAATCTATAGCCAGCTTATACTTTTCTATCAGCTGCTTTTCACCCCGAAGTGTACTGTCGAGAGCCTCTACCCGTGTTTTACCTGGATAAACATAAGGCATGGGCATCAAACTTTGCTCGCCTCCATTCTCTGCTGGCTGAACATTTTCGAGCCTGATGACATCTCCCAGCCTGACCAGGAGGCCTGATATTTTGTCCCAGTGCCGCATATGATTGATTGAGTTTTTAAAAAGCCTCTGGCCAAGATCCTGGTGCTCGCTAAAGAGAAGGACGTAATAAAGATATTCATGCATCATCGAGTTTTCGAGCCGGGTAAGTTCATGAAGAATCCTGAGATCCTCCCGGCTGCCGGCTTCAGGGCTGGGCTGGAAAATGAGCTCGCCAGCCAGGCCTTCTTTTTCCATCATTTTGATCATGGCTTCGAACTGGCGGCTATGCCTGATTTCATCGGAGGCCATATTAAAAAGCATATTCTGCAATTTTGGCTCATTGATATTATTGAATCTGACCTGCTGATAATACTCTGTTACCTCATCTTCGGTAGTCTTATCTCTTCTTAAATTATCTATGATCAGAGGATAGCGTTTGATGGCCGCTGTCCTGAAGGAAGGTTCGGCGCCGATCTGTTTCAGGAGGAGGCCTATCTGCAACGCATGATACATCTCATCTATTCCAATCTGAATGGTCTGAGCCCGGACATCGAAGCGGTCGTCCATGACCGGATCATTATAAAAATATTTAGCTTTTGGCATGGAGTAGGCATGAACGACATATTCAAAGCTGACGGCCCATTCATGTTCAAGAGCCATGTTTAGATACTTAATGAGGCTTTCGCGGTCGTCAATCACATAAAATTTTTTCATTAATTATCTTCCTTTCTTTCTTGATTGGCCTTTAATTAAAAAATTATAACCATTTTGGGGGTGAAAGAAAAATGGTTTTTCCCACATGAAAATCACCCTCTAATACCCCTGAAGGGGTGATTGAGTTAAGTAACGGCCTGTGGAATCCTACGCTTGCCTCTAAATGAGGCAGGCCAAGGTTGCAGAGGAAAGGGAGGGGGCAGGAGATCTCTCTCCTCTTTCCTCCCGCTTTCTCCCCGGTCGTGGGGAGCTTTTTTCAGGTAAAAAAGAGCTCTTCTAGTCTTTTCTTGCCCAAAAACCGGTTACGTCTTTACTTCTTTGTTGTCCCTTTTACCTCATTTTGTTGCTTCCTGTTGTTGTTTCTACTTTCTTTACTCTACTATATATCTTTTTTCTTCCCTTCTCTTTACCACCTAAAAACAGGCTTGACTTTTGTTTTAGTAGCTTATTCAGTATAATTTTTTTGCCTTCATTCTGATGGAGTTTCAGATGCAATCTGGCCAAGGCCGGAGGATAAAAAATGACTGATTTTGGCGGCGCTCTAAAAAATCGCAGTCTTCATCCCGATTTTGTCCTGGGAATAATCGGGGTCCCTTTTGATGAGAAATCAAGCTTTATCCGGGGAGCGGCGGCTGGACCGGCCGCCATCCGGCGGGTTTCAACCGGCAAAACCTATAATGCCGACACCGAACTGGAAATTGATCTGGCCGAAGAAACGGTGCTGGTTGATCTGGGTGACGTTGATACTTCGGGTGATGTGGACAAGAGCTTTGCTGAAATTGAAAAAACGGTGGCCGGGGTAGTCGAGCGCGGAGCCATTCCCATTATTCTTGGCGGTGATCATTCGATTACTTATCCAGCAGTCAGGGGTATGGCCAGCCGATTTAAACGTCTGGATATGCTTCATCTGGATGCTCACCCTGATATGTATGAAGAGTTGTACGGAGACCGTCTATCACATGCCTGTCCTCTGGCCAGGATTCTGGAAGATGGCCTGGTCGAGCAGCTGGTTCAGGTTGGGCAGAGATCGTTTACGCCAGAGCAAAGGGAACTGGCTCGAAAATATGGCGTTAAAACCATCGAAGCCTGGAAGGTGAGCGATGACCTCATCCTCGAATTCAAGAACCCGCTTTATATTTCGCTTGACCTTGATGTTTTCGACCCGGCTTTTGCTCCCGGTGTTTCACATCATGAGCCGGGCGGTTTAAACCCGAGACAGGTTTTTAATTTAATCCACCGCCTCCGGGCAACCATTGTCGGTTTTGACCTGGTCGAGCTCAATCCAGCCCGAGACGTGTCGGATATCACGGCCGCCCTGGCTTTTAAGCTCCTGAAAGAAATCGCCGGTCGGGCCATTAAACCCGAGCTGGCTGAATAAAAGGCTGAAATAAAATTGAGGGGAGGCCAAAAAATGAAAAAAATTAATCTTTTGCTTCTTTCTTTACTGATCTTGACTCCGTTTCTTTTTGCTGTTCAGAATCAGGCTAAAGTTGACTTCAACCGGTTCTTCTTCGATCGGACGATGAGAATTGATTATTATCACCTGGGAGATAACCAGCAGGAAGTCATTGCTCTGGACAAAATTTACGATCAGGGACAATGGGCCGGGCCGGTTAAAACTTTGATTGATCCTTTTATGAGAGGGCGTTATTGTGCCAGAGTTTATGATGTGGCCAGTGGGCAGCTGATTTTTGCGCGCGGTTTCGACAGCCTCTTTGGCGAGTATAAGACGACGGACGAGGCCCTGAAAGGTATCAAGCGAGCCTTCCATGAGTCAGTTTTAATCCCGTATCCAAAAAATAAAATCACTCTGGCCATTGAAGTCAGGGACAAAAATAACAACTTCCATCAAATTTTCTCACAGGAAATAGACCCTGCTTCTATCTTTATTATCAAAGAGAAACCAGAACCCGGTGTCAAAGTCTTTGAACTGGTAAAAAGCGGACCACCCTCAAAAAAAGTAGACCTGGCTTTTCTGGCCGAAGGTTACACCGCAGCGGAGGAAGCCAAAGTCAAGAAAGACCTGGATAAATTTGTGGCTGTCTTTTTCTCGCAGGAGCCATATAAAAGCCTTAAAAACAAGTTTAATATTTATGGGGTTTTTAAGCCGTCAGCTGAAAGCGGCTGTGATGAGCCGGGCTACGGGCAGTTCAAGCAAACTGCGCTGGGCTGTAGTTTTGATTCATTTGGTTCTGATCGTTATCTTCTAACCGATGATAACCGCCGGGTGAGAGATATTGCGGCTAATGTTCCTTATGATGCTTTGATGATCATGGTCAATCATAACCGCTATGGTGGCGGTGGTATTTATAATCTCTACTGCACCTTTACCACCGACAATCAGTGGTATGAATACCTGATGCTTCATGAGTTCGGACACTCCTTTACCGGGCTGGCTGATGAGTATTACACTTCTCAGGTTGCCTATAACGAATTTTACCCGCGAGGGGTGGAGCCGGTTGAACCCAATATAACCGCGCTGTTGAATCCCAGAGAGGTCAAGTGGAAAAAGCTCCTGACACCGGGCCTAGCTGTTCCAACGCCCTGGGAGAAAGAAGAATTTGATCGCTTTGATCTGGCTTACCAGAAAACCAGACAGGAAATAAATGAGAAAATAGCCAGGATGAAGAGAGAAGGTGCGCCGGCAGAGGAGATAGCGAAACTCGAGGAAGAGAGCGAAAAATTATCGCTGGAGCAGGGCAAGAAAGTCGAGGAATTTCTGGCTAAAAGCAAATATGCCGGGAAAGTTGGCGTCTTTGAAGGAGCCGGCTATGCTTCTACCGGTCTTTACCGGCCAGCTGTTGATTGCATTATGTTTACTAAAGGGAAAAAGCCTTACTGCCCGGTTTGCCTGGAGGCGATCAAAGAGATGATAAAATTTTACGCTGACTGAGAAATTTCAGGGTAATCTGACGTCCCTTCATCGTTGTTGAGAATAATTTCTGATTCAGGATAGGACCGCGCTCCGTTTGAGATCGGAGTAGCTATCTTTATACCACTAACAGTCGACGCCGTGCGTGCGCTTCTTAATTTGAAACAAAATTTAATTGAGGGCGATAAAAGCCCACTCAGCTGTTAGTAAAGAGTGCGGGCTGTTGTCAGCAAAAGGGGGGTTGATGATGGGAACCAAAAAGGTGGGGGCTTTCCCCAGCCCGCCCAGGAAAGCCATTATCATTATAGACTAATCGAGTCAAAAATCAAGGATTTTTTTCATTTTTAATATATTTAATATCAATGCCTTAGCAAAAAGATTGAAAGATCTGCGTTAACGTTTCACTCAAAACTTGTTAATTTATAAAAACAAGAAAAGGTTTCCTTCCAGAATTCAGGTTTGTTGGCTAATGTTTTTAAATCCCGGCTCGCTTCCTGATTTATTTTGGGATAGAATTAGCACAGGTAAGGCAGGACCATTTTCTTGGATTATAAAATCTGGCCAAGGAGGTAAAGTTATGGCTCAAAATGAAATTCCCGATAGGAAAATTGATATCAAAGTAGATGAACAAACGGCTGTCGGACAGTATTCAAATCTGGCTGCTATCAGACATAGCAGGGAAGAATTTATTTTTGATTTCGCTTTTATTTTTCCAGATGGACCGATGGGTAAACTGGTGGCCAGACTGATTCTCAGTCCGGCTCATGCCAAGAGATTTGCTCAAGCCCTGGAGGAGAATATAAAGAGGTATGAAGGGAACTTTGGACCGATTATCCCGGCCGAGGTACCGCCAGGTGTTGGTTTTATCCAATAGTTAAAAATGTGGGCGTAATCTTGACATGGCCAGATAAATTTAATAAAAGATAGCCAGACGTTTTTAAAACTGAATAAAGCTTTTTAAGTGGAGGGAAGGACAGTGAAAAAACTTTTGGTAGCAAGTGTATTAATTTTAATGAGCTGTTCACTGGCTTCGGGCTCAGGTTTTTTGATTTATGAACATGGTGCGGTTGCTATGGGTATGGCCGGTGCTTTTGTCAGCATTGCCAACAACCCCACAGCCATTTTCTACAATCCAGCCGGGATAGCCTGGCTACGAGGAACTCAAGTTAATATAGGAGGGACTTTTGTTTTTCCAGCCGGCTGGGTGGAGCTACCTAACTGGCCAGATCCAACTTATAGAAAGGTTTATCAGCTGGATCAAACTTTTTTTCCTCCTCATTTTTATTTAACCCAATCACTGGGTTCAAGAGTGACGGTCGGGGTGGGAGTTTTTGCCCCTTATGGACTTGGAACCGCCTGGCCGATCAATTATCCTTTGCGTTATATTTCGACGGAGACTTCTCTTCAAACTCTTTTTGTCAACCCAGTTATAGCTGTTAAGCTAAGTGATCATTTCTCAATTGGAGCCGGCGTCTCGTATATTCACGGCACTCTTTCTCAAGATCTGGTTCAACACGTCGAGATTCCTGATACCTGGGCAGGCGATATTCCCGCCTCGATGGAAAAAGCCAAAGGAGATACAGTTGGTTTTAATGCTGGCTTGCTGTTTAAAAAAGATAAATTTTCTGCCGGCTTTAACTGGCGCAGTGGTTTTACCGTTGATTTCAGTGGACCGCTGGCCCTTGATACCAGCCGGGTTCCAGCCCCACTTCGACCCTATCTGCCATCTTCAGCCGATATTGCTACCAGTTTTAAATACCCTAATATTTTTGGCCTGGGTTTTGCCTATCAGGCGACACCAAAGCTTCTTATGTCTGTTGAGGGACAGTATTTTACCTGGAGCTGCTATGACAATTATCTGATTGAAATAAATTATGACAATGGCGGCACAGAAGAGCAGCTGGTCGAGGAAAATTTTAAGGATTCAATTATTCTCCGGGTTGGCGCTCAATATATGGTCAAGGAAAATGTGGCAGCGAGACTGGGTGTCCTCTATGATCAGACGCCACAGCCAATTGAGACTATGGATCCTTCTCTGCCTGATGCCAGTCGGGTGGCTTTTACCATCGGTTTTGGCTATACTAAAGGAAAAATGGAAGTGGCAGTAGGTTATCAATATGAAATTTTTTTGGATCGCACTTCGCCTAACAGGAACATTTATCCCAATTCGCTGGGCGAAGGCAAATATCACACCAGGGGTCAGCTACTTGGTTTTACTCTTGGCTACAAGTTTTAGTGTCTGATTGAAATTTATTTTGGAGGTTTAATTCATGGCTTACGAATTCAAAAACAAAAAGGGAGTCACTTATTACCTGCATTCACGTGAAGTCGAACTGCGCGGCGGCAAAAAGCAAACCATCTACTATTTTGCCAGAGATATCAGACCCGGTGCTCTTGACCAGGTACCGGCTGGCTATAAAGTGGTAGAGACAGCTAAAACCGGAATGCCGATTCTGAAAAAAGCCTGATTAACTTTAAAATCGATGGGCAGGTAAAACGCCTGTCTTTTGGGGAAGAGGAGCTATCTCGATGGGCAGATAGCTCCTCTTTGCTTTTTTGTCCATCCAGCTGAAACGATACTGTCGGCCGGGAGGCTTTTTAACCTTGTCGGCCCATTGCCTGGTATTACCTCTTTCTATTGGTTGATTTTCAATATTTATTATCCCTTCTGATAATATTCACCTGACGATATAAGGTCTGAATATATTGGTTTTTATTGTGTTTTTTGTTCATGAGGACCAATCCAGGTGGGCTGCTGAAAATATTTTCAGCAGCCATTGATTATCCCTTGATTATTCAGAGCCTGGCCCTCCGCCATCCGGGTTCCAATTAAAGCTATTAGCCCTCAACAGAAATATTTTCCAAGAAACTAAATTCCTGATTGTCTAATTATATTGAGTGGTGAGAAATCAAATATTAAATCAAAAAAGCGAAATAAACGACGAAAAAAATAAGGAGGAAAAAATGAAGAGAAAAAAGATAGTTTCCTGGCTGAGTTTTGTTCTGATGATTACTTTTATCTATTCATTAGCCAGCGCTCAAGCTGTTAACCGGCCAAAAGCAGGGCACCCGGGCTGGTGGCCACAGGTCTTAAAAGATGCACTGCAGCTGACACCAGAGCAGGAGAAAAAACTCGAAGAATTCCGTCAGGCAAGGCAGCAGGAAGCTAAAGTCCACTGGGAGAAAATGGACCAGCTAAGAACTGAGTGGAGAAAATTGATGGCTGATCCTAAGGCTGACGAGCAGAAAATTAACAGCTTGATCGATCAAATGGCCAGGGTCAGAGCTGATCGGATGAAAGCCTTATATAAGAATAAAAAAGAGTGGGAAAAAATCTTTACCCCTGAGCAGCTAAAAAAGCTGGAAGAATACCGTCAGGACTTCAGGCATCGCTGGGCAACCCGGCCCGACCGACCTGGAAGAAGGGGCCCGTTGATGATGAGGCGAGGTGGTTTCGGGCAAGAGACTTATTAAGAAGTGTAAGATCAGGAAAACTCTGATAGGGGCAGGCAGAAGACCTGCCCCTTTTCATTTTTTTCTAATTTTCTAAAAGATTTCTGTGGAAACAACTATCGTCTAACCTGTCCTGTTTTCAGGACATAAGACCTGTTTTTCGATCTTTTTTATTACCATCTTGCCTGTTGTATCTGGCATAAATCTTGCACTGGAAAAGGGTGAAAGGAGAAGAAGATGAAAAGAAAAAATTATTTAAATCTTATCGCCCTCGGGCTTTTCTTCTTCTCTCTTTATCTTCCAGCAAAAGCTCAGGACAGCTATTTCCCTTATTCTTTTGCCAGGATCAGTTATCTTCAGGGAGAGGCCAGAATCGAACGGGCCTCAGACCTGGGTGTCGAAGCAGCCGAGGTTAATTTTGTTCTGAGTAGTGGCGATAAAATTTTGACGGACGATGGCCTGGTTGAAATAAGTTTTGGTCGGAATAACCTTTTAAGACTTGACCGTTATTCAACCTTAGAGCTGGCTCGTTTACCCGAGGGGCAGGGTGGAGATTTTTCTCTTTATCTCCACGAGGGGCGAGCTTATCTTCGGATTAACTATCTGGAGCAGGAAAAATGGTTTTCAGTTCATACTGGTGATGCCTCTTTTTATGTCTTAGAAGAAGGACTCTATCGTTTCGAAGCAGACGGAGAAGATGGAACCTTAGCCCTGACTCTAGAAGGCAGTCTGGAGGCAGCTGGTCAGGATCGCTCCTTAATGCTTCAGACGGGAGAATCTGTGCTGGCTTATGAGGGGGAACTTGAATCAGGAGCTAGCTACCTGGCTTATCAGCAGGATGCATTTGCCAATTGGAATCAGGATAGAGATAGATTATTAGAAATGGCTTCAGCTCCTGGCTCTGGCTATCTGCCATCAGAAATCAGGGAATACGAGTCTGAGCTTTCTTCTTCCGGCCGCTGGGTTTATGAACGGCCTTATGGCTATGTCTGGGTACCCTCAGTTACGCTCATTGACTGGCGTCCTTATCTGGTCGGGCACTGGACCTGGTACCCGCGTATTGGCTGGACCTGGATTTCAGCCGAACCCTGGGGCTGGGCAGTTTATCATTACGGACGGTGGCACTGGCG
>Ga0209606_1000346_pt1:0-7500 | contig 72581 bp, 64 predicted proteins | sample AD_UKC057_MetaG_FD_184412 | JGI IMG/M metagenome (GOLD analysis project Ga0209606, IMG submission 184412) | Active sludge microbial communities of municipal wastewater-treating anaerobic digesters from USA - AD_UKC057_MetaG (SPAdes) (version 2) | ecosystem: Engineered > Bioreactor >...
AGGCCACAAGGGTGCCAAGTCTCGCTCCGGTTATTCAAAGAAAGTTGGCTTTGAAGGTGGCCAGATGCCTCTTCAGCGTCTTGTCCCGAAGTTTGGCTTCAAGAACATCAATCATGTCGAATATAAGGCTATTAATCTGGATACCATTCAGGCTTTGGCCGATAAGAAGAACCTTGAAAAGGTCTCCCTGGATGATCTTGTTGCAGCAGGTTTTGTCTCTTCAAAGCAGCTTGTCAAGATTCTTGGCAACGGCAAACTTACAAAGAAGATCGATGTCGAAGCTAATGCATTTTCGAAGAGTGCAGTCGCAGCCATTGAAGCTTTAGGTGGAACCGCTATCAAAATTTGATTTAAATGGATTCAAATATAAACTTACTGACATATATCATAATCTTTGCGGTTGTCGTTCTGGTCGCCTACGTGGTTATAAAGAACTGGGAGACCTTGAAGAACATCTCGAAGATTGAGGATCTCAGGAAAAGGATTCTTACCACGGTGCTCTTTATAGCAGTGTATCGTTTAGGATCCCATATTCTGCTTCCCGGAATTGATGCCGATATGCTGATCAACTTGCGCAGACAGACCAGTTCCGGTCTTCTGCAGTTGCTTGACATGTTTTCAGGAGGTGCTTTCTCCAATGCGTCCATTTTTGCATTGGGTATAATGCCCTATATCTCGGCTTCTATCGTTTTACAGCTTCTTACTATTGCTGTACCGAGTTTCCAGAAGCTTCAGAAGGAGGGCGAAAGCGGTCGGATGAAGATTAATCAGTACACTCGCTATCTTACTTTGGTTATATTGGCCATACAGGGACCATCTTATCTGTTTAACCTTAGACACCAGATTCCCGGATTTGAGCCTCCGATATCCTGGTCAGTCTATATGATGATGTCAACCGTTATCCTTGCAGCGGGCAGCTCGTTTATCCTGTGGCTTGGAGAACGTATCACAGACAAAGGTATCGGTAATGGTGTTTCATTTATCATTATGATCGGTATTATAGCCCGTTTTCCGTCTGCTTTCATGCAGGAGCTTACCTCCCGTATGGCAGGTGCGGCAGGTGGCGGTCTGATAATGTTCCTATTCGAGATAATAGCGCTTCTTTTGGTTACAGCCGCTACGATTATGCTCGTACAGGGTGTACGTAAGATCCCCGTACAGTATGCAAGGCGTATAGAGGGCGGCAGACAGATAGGCGGTGCTCGTCAATATATTCCTTTGAAGGTAAATGCTGCTAATGTAATGCCCATCATTTTTGCTCAGGCAGTTATGTTCATTCCTATCGCTTTCATCGGTACGAGTGAACCGACAGGTTTTGCTATGAAACTTATTGATACTGACGGATGGGTTTACAATCTTATTTATGCAGTTTTGATCATTGCGTTTACCATCTTCTATACAGCTGTTACGGTCAATCCGCAGCAGATGGCTGACGATTTGAAACGCAACAACGGGTTTATTCCCGGTGTTAAACCCGGTAAACCGACAGCCGATTATATTGATACTGTAATGTCGCGTATTACTTGGCCGGGAGCCCTGTTCCTAACCATGGTGGCTGTTATGCCTGCTTTCGCCCGTCTGTTCGGTGTGAACCAGGCTTTTGCACAGTTCTTTGGCGGGACATCGCTCATCATTCTTATTGGTGTCGTGCTTGACACGCTACAACAGGTTGAAAGTCATCTTCTGATGCGTCACTATGACGGTCTTCTCAAGACCGGTCGTATTAAGGGACGTGCAGGAGTATGAGTGTAATATATTGAAATGATATTTCTTAAGACTGAAGAGGAGATTGCGTTGATGCGGGCGGCCAACCGGCTTGTCGGCAAGACTCTTGGTGAAGTCGCCAAGCTTATCAAGCCCGGCGTGACCACCAATGAGCTGACGCGTGTCGCTGAGGAATTTATTCTTGATAACGGTGGAAAACCCACTTTTAAGGGCTATCCTAACCAGAATAACATTCCTTTTCCGGCAACTCTCTGTACATCGGTCAATGAAATGGTTGTACATGGTATTCCGAATGATGAACCTCTTAAAGAGGGCGATATTGTTTCGGTTGACTGTGGTGTACTTCTCAACGGTTACAATGGTGATTCAGCCTACACTTTTGCTGTAGGTGAGATTTCACCTGAGGTGAGTCAACTGCTCAAGGTGACGAAAGAGTCTCTTTATATTGGGATTGAGCAGGCTGTGACAGGCAAACGTATTGGTGACATAGGTTATGCCATACAGACTCATTGTGAAAGTTACGGATATGGCGTTGTCCGCGAATTTGTCGGACACGGCATAGGCCGCGAGATGCATGAGGATCCTTGTGTTCCCAATTATGGGAGGCGCGGTTATGGTACAATGCTTAAAAAAGGCATGTGCTTGGCTATCGAGCCCATGATCACTCTTGGTGACAGAAAGATCTACATGGAGGATGACGGTTGGAGTGTCCGCACTCGTGACCATAAGCCGGCGGCCCATTTTGAGCATACTGTTGCCGTGTGTAACGGTAAGGCTGAGATCCTCTCATCATTTGATTATATCGCTGAAGTTTTAGGAAATAAAGAATTTTAATATGGCAAAACAATCTGCAATTGAACAAGACGGAACTATTGTCGAGGCGTTGTCAAACGCAATGTTTCGAATAAGACTGGAGAATGGACATGAGATTACCGGTCATATATCCGGTAAGATGAGAATGCATTTTATCAGGATCCTTCCGGGTGACAAAGTCAAGGTGGAGATGTCTCCTTACGACCTGACTAAGGGAAGGATAGTATTCAGGTATAAATAAAACATAAGAATATGAAAGTTAGAACTTCATTGAAAAAACGTTCAGCCGACTGCAAAATTGTCCGTCGTAAGGGACGTCTGTATTTAATTAACAAGAAGAATCCCAAGATGAAATTACGTCAGGGATAACAGAGTAATAAACAAATTAATATATGGCAATAAGAATCGCTGGAGTTGACATCCCGCAGAATAAAAGGGGTGAAATCGCATTAACCTACATTTTTGGTATAGGTCGCAGCAGCTCAAACAAGATTTTGGAAAAAGCTGGTGTAGATAAAGACATCAAGGTCAAGGATTGGACTGATGATATGGCAGCCCGTATCCGTGAAGTTATTGGTGCAGAGTATAAGGTAGAGGGCGACCTCCGTAGTGAGGTTCAGCTGAACATCAAGCGACTGATGGATATCGGTTGTTATCGTGGTATCCGTCATCGTATCGGCCTTCCCGTACGTGGCCAGAGCACAAAGACTAACGCCCGTACACGTAAGGGTCGTAAGAAGACTGTTGCTAACAAGAAAAAAGCTACTAAATAATTGAACTATGGCAAAGAAATCAGTTGCAGCTAAGAAGAGAAATGTGAAGGTGGACGCAATGGGACAGTTGCACATACATTCATCCTTCAACAACATTATTGTTACTCTTGCAAATAGCGAGGGTCAGGTAATATCATGGTCATCGGCAGGCAAGATGGGATTCCGTGGTTCCAAAAAGAATACTCCTTATGCAGCCCAGATGGCAGCGGAGGATTGTTCTAAGATAGCTTTTGATCTTGGTCTGAGAAAGGTCAAGGTATATGTTAAGGGTCCGGGTAATGGTCGTGAATCGGCTATCCGTGCCGTTCATGGTGCAGGTATTGAAGTTGTAGAGATCGTTGACGTGACTCCGCTGCCGCATAACGGTTGCCGTCCGCCGAAGAGAAGAAGAGTATAATTTATTTAAAACGAAAAGATTATGGCAAGATATACTGGACCTAAAACCCGTATCGCCCGTAAGTTTGGCGAAGCAATATATGGACCGGATAAGAATTTTGAAAAGAGAAAATATGGTCCCGGTCAGCATGGTAACAGTCGTCGGCGTAAAACATCCGAGTATGGCCTTATGCTTGCTGAGAAGCAGAAGGCAAAGTACACATACGGTGTTCTTGAAAAACAGTTCCGTATAATGTTTGAAAATGCCTTGCGTGAAAGCGGCATTACAGGTGTTAACCTCCTTCAGGCTTTGGAGTCTCGTCTGGACAATATCGTTTATCGTCTTGGATTTGCCCCCACACGTGCGGCTGCACGTCAATTGGTAAACCACAGACACATTGTTGTTGACGGTAAAGTACTCGATATACCCTCTTATCAGGTTAAACCCGGTCAGACAGTAGGACTGCGTGAAAGATCCAAGTCTCTTGAGATTGTCGCAGACACATTGGCAGGTTATAACCATGCAAAATATCCTTGGTTCGAGTGGGATGAGCAGGCTAAGGCCGGCAAGTATCTTCATAAACCCGATAGAGAGGATATTCCTGAGAACATCAAAGAACAGTTGATTGTTGAATTGTATTCGAAATAAAAAATAGAAGGTAAATGGCAATATTAGCATTTCAAAAACCTGATAAGGTTATAATGGTGGAAGCCGATTCCAAGTTCGGAAAATTTGAATTCCGTCCTTTGGAACCCGGTTATGGAATCACCATTGGAAACGCTCTTCGTCGTATTCTTCTCTCCACTCTTGAGGGCTTTGCCATAAACACCATCAAGATTGAGGGCGTTGAACACGAATTCGCCAGTATTCCCGGCGTAAGAGAGGATGTTACCAATATAATCCTCAACTTGAAACAAATACGTTTCAAGAGAATAGTAGAAGAGTATGAGAGTGAAAAGGTCACTATCAAGGTTGAGAATACCAAGGAGTTTAAGGCCGGTGAATTTCGAAAGTATTTGAATGGATTTGAAGTGTTAAATCCTGAGTTGGTAATTTGCCGTCTTGATCCGAAAGCGACAATGCAGATTGAGATATCGATCAATAAGGGCCGTGGTTATATACCTGCAGAAGAGAACAAGGTCTTTTGTACTGACGTGAGAACCATAGCCATCGATTCCATTTACACTCCTATCCGCAATGTCAAGTATGTTGTAGAACCTTTCCGTGTCGAACAGAAGACCGACTATGACAAACTTGTCCTTGAGATCACTACCGACGGGTCTATTCATCCGAAGGATGCTCTTAAGGAGGCAGCAAAGATTCTTATATATCACTTTATGTTATTCTCGGACGAAAAGATTACCATAGAGAATGTCGATATTGACGGTAATGAAGAGTTCGATGAGGAGGTGCTGCACATGCGTCAGTTACTCAACACAAAGCTTTCTGACATCAATCTGTCAGTACGGGCTCTTAATTGTCTTAAGGCTGCCGATGTTGATACACTGGGTGATTTGGTACAGTACAACAAGACGGATCTGCTCAAGTTCCGTAACTTCGGAAAGAAGTCTCTTGCTGAGCTTGAAGATCTACTTGAAGGTTTGAACTTATCGTTCGGAACCGATATTTCAAGGTATAAATTAGATAAAGATTAACAATGAGACATAATAAGAAATTCAGACACTTGAGCCGTAAAACCGCTCACAGGAATTCGATGCTGGCCAACATGACCGTTTCTCTTATCATGCACAAGAGAATAGAGACCACTTTGGCCAAGGCTAAGGCACTGCGCGTATATGCAGAACCTATTATTAACCGTGCCAAGAAGGATGATACGCATTCACGTCGTGTGGTATTCAGCTATCTCCAAAATAAAGCGGCTGTCACTGAACTCTTCAAGGAGGTTTCTCAGAAGATAGCTGACCGTCCCGGAGGTTATTTGCGTATAATCAAGCTGGGTATCCGTAAGAGCGACGCTGCTGAAATGGCATTCATCGAGTTCGTTGATTACAATGAGAATATGGCAAAGACCGTTAAGAAGGCTACCAGAACCCGCCGTTCTTCACGTAAGTCTGCTGCTGAGAAAGTTGCTCCCGCTACTGAAGTTGCATCCAAGGCCGCTTCCAAGGCTGCTGCTGAGGCTCCCGCTAAGGCTGCTGCCGAAGCTCCCGCCGAAGCTCCTGCTGAAGTTGCTCTCGAATCTGCTTCCGCTAAAGCTGCTTCCGATGCTGCTCCTGAAGCTTCCGATGCTTCCGATGCTGCTCCTGATGCTCCTGCTGAGGCTGCTCCCGAAGCTCCTGCCGAGTAACTCTGTCGTTTAATTACATATATATTTTAAATAGAAGATGCGTTTCTTTTTGAGGCGCATCTTTTGTTTTTTATTTATTTTCTGTTATTCTGTTGTTATCAGTCTGTTATGTTTTTTGTTGATTTTTTCCTTATAACTTTTTCTAAAATTCTTTTGTTTATGATTTTTTTAAGTATTATCTTTGCATCCGCTTTCCGCGATAAACCCTCTTCTATTGAGGATTTGGTTTATTCAGGTTAGTTTTTTTATGACGTTCTTTGAATAGATTTCATACAGACAAGTAGTACGAAGCGGTATATTTTCTTGGGGGGTGTGTTATATATATAATGTATATATCTCTTTTTCTCCTGATTTTATACCGAGGGTAATTATTTTAACCGTCAATTTTACTGGATTGTTATTTTATTTTAAACCATTCTTAAGACGGACCTGAGCAAAATAGTCAATACTTTATCTGTTATTACACATTTTTTGCAGTTTTCTTTATATGTGACATTTTTTTCTTGTTATATATTTTGTTTTCTGTTTTGTGTGTTTTAATAGTTTTTTGAGTATATATAATTTTTTCTTTTACTAAGAAGAGTTTGATCCTGGCTCAGGATGAACGCTAGCTACAGGCTTAACACATGCAAGTCGAGCGGTTTGTGCTTTTGCACATTCAGCGGCAGACGGGTGAGTAACACGTATCTAACCTTCCCCTTACTTGGGCATAGCCTCTGGAAACGGAGATTAATTTCCGATGTGGTGTACATTTCGCATGTTTTGCGCACCAAAGATTTATCGGTAAGGGATGGGGATGCGCTCCATTAGGTTGTAGGTAGGGTAATGGCCTACCTAGCCTATGATGGATAGGGGTTCTGAGAGGAAGGTCCCCCACATTGGAACTGCGACACGGTCCAAACTCCTACGGGAGGCAGCAGTGAGGAATATTGGTCAATGGCCGGAAGGCTGAACCAGCCAAGTAGCGTGCAGGATGACTGCCTTATGGGTTGTAAACTGCTTTTTTACGGGAATAATTATGATCACGTGTGATTATTTGCATGTACCGTAAGAATAAGGATCGGCTAACTCCGTGCCAGCAGCCGCGGTAATACGGAGGATCCTAGTGTTATCCGGATTTATTGGGTTTAAAGGGAGCGTAGGCGGGAGGTCAAGTCAGCTGTGAAATGTATCTGCTTAACGGGTACACTGCAGTTGAAACTGGTTTTCTTGAGTGCGTAAGAGGCAGGCGGAATTCGTTGTGTAGCGGTGAAATGCTTAGATATGACGAGGAACTCCTATTGCGAAGGCAGCTTGCTGGGTCGTTACTGACGCTGATGCTCGAAGGTGCGGGGATCAAACAGGATTAGATACCCTGGTAGTCCGCACAGTAAACTATGGATACTCTCTGCCGGCGATATATTGTCGGTGGCCAAGCGAAAGCGTTAAGTATCCCACCTGGGGAGTACGTTCGCAAGAATGAAACTCAAAGGAATTGACGGGGGCCCGCACAAGCGGAGGAACAT
>Ga0209606_1000346_pt1:12500-72581 | contig 72581 bp, 64 predicted proteins | sample AD_UKC057_MetaG_FD_184412 | JGI IMG/M metagenome (GOLD analysis project Ga0209606, IMG submission 184412) | Active sludge microbial communities of municipal wastewater-treating anaerobic digesters from USA - AD_UKC057_MetaG (SPAdes) (version 2) | ecosystem: Engineered > Bioreactor >...
AAAGGCATTCTTACAGACGAAGGCGCTGAGATTGTTAATGAAGAGAACTGGGGCATGCGTAAGCTGGCCTATCCTATCGATAAGAAGTCAACCGGCTTTTATCAGTTTATTGAGTTTAATGCTGAGCCTGAGGTAGTGGACAAATTGGAAGTTAACTTCCGCCGTGACGAGCGTATCATTCGCTTCCTGACTATCAAACAGGACAAGTTTGCAGCAGAGTATGCAGCAAAGAGAAGAAATCTTAGACAATCAACAACAGAGGAGGTATAACTATGGCAGAAAAGAAATCAGAAATCAGATATCTGGCTCCGCAGACAGTAGATGTCAAGAAAAAGAAATATTGCCGTTTTAAGAAAGCCGGTATCAAGTATGTCGATTATAAGGATCCGGAATTCCTAAAGAGATTTCTAAACGAGCAGGGCAAGATTTTGCCGCGCCGTATCACCGGTAATTCGCTGAAGTTCCAACGTAGAGTAGCTCAGGCTGTAAAAAGAGCCCGTCATCTTGCATTGCTCCCTTACGTAACTGATATGATGAAGTAATCTTTAAAGAAGGAGAGACTATGGAGGTTATACTTAAGGAAGATGTTATCAATCTTGGATACAAGAACGATATAGTGAAGGTTAAGGATGGTTACGGTCGTAACTATTTGATCCCACAGGGAAAGGCGGTAATCGCAACTGAATCGGCTAAGAAGATCATTGCCGAGAATGAGCGTCAGCGTGCTCACAAACTTGCTAAAATTAAGGCCGATTCCGAGACTCTTGCAGAAAAGCTGAATGGTATTGTACTTAACATTACCGCCAAGGCTAATGCGGAAGGCGTTATATTCGGAGGTGTAGGTGCAGCTCAGATTGCCGAGGCTCTTGCAGCCAAGGGTTTTGAGATAGACCGCAAGATTATTGAGACTGAGACTGTTAAGGCCGTAGGTTCGTATGTAGCTAAAATTAATCTGCATCGTGACGTAAAGGCCGAGATAAGCTTTGAGGTTACAGCAGAATCAGATGAGTAACGGAAATCTGTAAAAAAAGATATTAGAATTGGGAGGATGGCCTGGTATGACCATCCTTCTTTGTTTGAGGATGTTAGAATGAGAAAGGCCATAAATCGCGAGATCCTTAGGTTGGCACTGCCCAGTATCCTTGCCAATATAACCATACCATTGGTGGGAATGGTTGATATTTCAGTGGCCGGACATATGAAAGATACAGGTTCGGCTACATTGATAGGAGGAATTACGATAGGAACAACTCTGTTTGACCTGCTTTACTGGAATTTCGGATTCCTGAGGGCCGGTACCGGAGGACTTACGGCACAGAGTTTCGGTAAGGGTGACAAGCGTCGCTGTGCCGAAATGCTTTTGCGCGGGCTATATCTGTCGCTTATCATATCTGCTATTCTGATAGCGGTTCAGTGGTTGTTCCTCCAGTTTGCCTTTCTTTTTATAGATTGTTCGGTCGATGTCCGCCTCCTGGCCAGCCGTTATTTCAAAATAAGGATCTGGGCCGCTCCTGCTACGCTTGGACTTATGGTTTTTAAGGGCTGGTTTATAGGCATGCAGGATTCGTTCAGCTCTATGGTTGTCGATTTGGTGGTAACCGGCATGAACATAGCGTGCAGCATAATATTGGCTATGGGTATCGGCAGTTGGAGAGGTATGGGATTTGACGGTATTGCCGCAGGTACGGTAGTAGCCCAGTATTTTGGCCTTCTGGTTGCTCTGCTGTTTGTGCGCTTACGATATATTGAGATAGTCCGGCATATTAAGATAAAGGAGATCCGCTCGGTATTGAAATCATCGGAGAGGAAGGTGTTTGCACGCATGAATACCAATCTGGTAATAAGATCCGCCTGTTTTATTGCCATCTATATTGGTTATACGGTGATTTCGGCGGCCTACGGCGATCTTATGCTGGCATCGGCATCAATAATGATGAAATTGCTTATGCTCTTCTCATTCTTCACTGACGGATTCGCCTATGCGGGCGAGGCTCTGGCCGGAAAATATATAGGTGCACGTGACCATGAGAGACTTTCGACATCGATTAAGTGGGTTTTTGCCTGGAGTGTCTCTATTGCAGTACTCTTTATTGGTGTCTATTATGGTGCAGGCGTGCCTATGTTGCGGCTCTTTACCAAGGATATCGAAGTGGTGGAAGCGTGCAGTCAGTTCCTTCCCTGGCTTATTCTTATGCCTCTGTTCGGAGTGGTTGCATTCACTTGGGACGGAATCTTTATAGGCGCCATGGCTACAAAATTGATCAGAAACACCATGATATGGTCTGTGGTGGCGTTTTTTACAGTATGGAACATCGGCCTTTATCTGTTGAGAAGCAGAGGTTATGATACCGATGTAAACTCCATACATCTGCTTTTGGCCGCTTATTTTTCACATCTTGCGGCACGCTCCATCTATCAGACTATACGTTACAGAAGAGTGCAAATGATTCCGGATTGACGATTATTTGCTAAATTCGCATCATAGTATATTTATGGGGAACGGCAATTTTACACTTGAGGGCAAGAGCGCCTCTTTCTATACTCTGGGATGTAAACTCAACTTTTCGGAGACCTCGACCATTATGCGTCAACTTATCGAAGCCGGTGCACACAAGGCACAGAGGGGCGAGAAGGCAGATATTTGTGTGATAAACACCTGCTCGGTGACCGAGACTGCCGATAAGAAATCCCGTCAGGCCATACACAGGATAGTCAGAGAGAATCCCCATGCCTATGTTATTGTAACCGGTTGCTACGGACAGCTTCAGCCCGATACAGTGGCCGATATCCCCGGTGTGGACATTGTGCTGGGGCAGGATCTCAAGGGTAGTGTGCCCGAGAATCTGAACGGTCTTGTAAAGCGGGAGCACGGTATATCCGGGACTGCCGGAACCAATCAAATAAAGAATTTTGTGCCATCCTGTTCACGTGGTGACAGGACCCGTTATTTTCTTAAGGTGCAGGATGGATGTGACTACTACTGCACCTATTGTATTGTGCCCTTTGCACGCGGACATAGCCGTAACGCTACGATTGGGAGTCTGGTTGATCAGGCCCGTCAGGCCGGCAGCGAAGGGGGCCGCGAGATAGTGATTACCGGAGTGAACATTGGTGATTTCGGCAAGAGCACCAATGAGACATTTCTGGATCTTATCAAAGAGTTGGATAAGGTTGAGAGTATAGCCCGTTACAGGATCTCATCAATAGAACCGAATCTGTTGACCGATGATATCATCGACTTTGTAGCCGGCTCGAGAGCTTTTATGCCGCATTTCCATATTCCGCTGCAGAGCGGCTCGAATGAGGTGCTGAAGCTTATGCGCCGCCGTTATGCGCGTGAGTTGTTTGCCGACAAGGTAAGACGCATAAAAAGTGTTATTCCGCAGGCTTTTATAGGTGTGGATGTGATTGTCGGGATGCGGGGTGAAACCGATGAGCTGTTCCGTGATTCGTATGATTTCCTGAACGGATTGGATGTGACGCAACTGCATGTATTCAGCTATTCGGAACGTCCGGGTACGGCGGCGCTCAAAATCCCTCACAAGGTATCACCGCAAAAGAAACGCGAACGCAGCCGGCTGTTGATGGAACTGTCGGATTCAAAGACCCGCAGGTTCTATACCGACCATACAGGCAGGGAGGCTTTGGTGCTTGCTGAGCGTCCGCAACACGGTGCTGCAGTACACGGTTTTACCGAGAACTACATCAGGGTGGAGTTTGATTCCTCCAAGGTTCAGGAGAATAGTATCGTTAAGGTCAGGTTGGGTGGTCTGAATCAGGCTGCCGATGCCCTGACCGCTTCAATCATATAGTTTGCAATGAAATTGGCCATAGTCATATTGAACTGGAACGGCAGCGCAATGCTAAAGCGCTTTCTGCCTTATCTGATAAAGTATTCGGCAACGGACGATACCGGCATTTTTGTAGCCGATAACAGCTCCGGAGACGACTCGGTGGAGATGATGCGTAAGGAGTTCCCCAATATCCCGCTCATCCTTTTGGAACGGAACTGGGGATTTGCCGGGGGGTACAACATGGCTCTTCGACAGATAGAGGCCGATTATTATCTGTTGCTTAACTCGGATGTAGAGGTATCGGAGAACTGGCTGGTACCACTTTTGAGTTATATGGACTCGCATCCCGAGGTGGCCGCCTGCCAACCCAAACTACTCGATTTCAAAAGCCGTGAATTGTTCGAATATGCCGGTGCGGCCGGCGGATTCATTGACAAATGGGGTTATGTCTTCTGCCGGGGACGGATATTCGATACCATTGAGAAGGACGAAGGGCAGTATGACAAAATAGAACATCTGTTTTGGGCTACAGGAGCTTGCCTTATGATACGCAGCGCAGACTATTGGCGTGCAGGAGGGTTGGATGACCGGTTCTTTGCCCATCAGGAGGAGATTGATCTCTGCTGGCGTCTGCGCAGCCGAAACCGTGAAATAGTATCTGTTCCGCAGAGTGTGGTTTATCACGTAGGAGGAGCAACTTTAAATAAGTCAAACCCGTATAAAACATTCCTTAATTTCAGGAACAATCTGCTTATGCTCTATAAGAACTTGCCTGAAAATGAGCTAAATAAGGTTATGCGGGTGCGTTTTTGGCTGGATGGTCTGGCTGCGCTTATGTTCCTTGCCAAATTTCAATGGGGCGATTTCAAGGCTGTGTTCCGTGCCCGCCGTGAGTTCCGCCGTCTAAAACCTGAATTCATTGAGAGCCGTCGGGAGAATCTACAGAGGGCCGTAACAACCGAAATACCCGAAAGGGCAGAGTTCAGTCTGCTCTGGCGCTATCACGTAAAACGCCAAAAGACCTGGAATGCTATTTATCTCAAACAAAGCTTATTAAAAAACTCTGAGAGATAAAGTGTTAATTCTGAACTGATTGGAGAATATCTTATAGTTCGGTTTTCCAGAGACCGTGCAGGTTGCAGTATTCGTACACCGCTGTAGGTTTGTTCTTACAGGTACAGTAGAATGCCTGGGGCGTTCCGGTGGGGTCAAGCTTAATGAGTTGGCCTCCATCCTTGGTCTCCACATAGATAAACGCTATATGATGCTCAGGCAACATGGGGTGTGCTATGCTGCTCACGTCAATGCGGATGGTACAGTCATCAACTTTGGTCACAACGGGGAGGTGTTTCTCCACACCGGTATCGGCTTTCTTAGGAACAAGTTTAACCATAGGCATGCCGCAGCACACTACGGGTACTCCGGAGTCAATGGCCTTTATGATAAGATTGCCGCATTTCTCACAAAAATAAAATTCTGTAGTCATAGTAGATATAATTAAAAAAGTTGGTTTATTATTCAAGTCCCAGCAAATAGGCCACTTCATCACCTTTGCTCAGGCGTTTCTTCACTAAGCTGACTGCAGTTACGGTGGCCTGCAGACAGAGCTTAAGGTCAGATCGGCGGTAGAGGTCCTGTTCAAATATGAAACGGGCACCCTCGCGGCGCACGTTTAGACAAGAGACGAATTCCTCTTGCCCGTATAACGGGGTCTTATATTTCAATTTAACCTCTGAAAGCATAACATCAATACCCTCGTTATGCCACTGTTGGAATGACTCACCCCGGCTTTGGAGCCACTTGTGACGGGTGTATTCCAGATAGTGCAGGTAATTGGCGTTGTTAACAACTCCCTGAGAATCACACTCGTAGTCACGAGTCTCCATGATTATTTTAAAAACATATTGCTTCATAGTGCCGTAAAGGTAGTATATTTTTAATTAATTGTGTAATTTTACATGTTTGATAAAAAAATTGTGCTCATGATAACTGCCAATCTTCTGATTTTTGGCGCCTTAACCTTTTCACTGATTGCAGTCTTGGTAGGCCTGTTGGGTGCACGCAGGAAGATAGGTTTCGGGTGGTCTTATCTGATATCAATAGTTACTACTCCGTTCGTAGGACTGGTGGTGACGCTTCTTTTTGACAAACTCCCCGATGGGAAACGTAAATGGGGCTGTCTGGGATTTGTGTTCGCGATATTCACTGTAATCATTATAACTGTCATGTTAATATATATCGTGCTGTCCCTTGCTAACAGCGGCAAAACAGACTTTCTTAAGAGTGTATAATATAAATAGATAGATTATGAAAAAGATTTTATTTGCGTTAGTGGTTGTAAGCCTGTTTTCCTGTGCAGGAGAGGCTCAGATGAGTGATATAAACAGCAGTGATATGCGCGGGAAAATTGTCTATGAAGATGCCAATGTGGTGTTCCGTCAGTTGGATGAACACACATGGATAGGCAACGGAAATCTGGCTTACAACGAGTCGTTGTATATCGTAGAGGGTAATGAACGTGCCCTGTTGATAGATGCAGGCACACACATACCCAAACTGGATTCGATAGTGGCATCGATTACCTCAAAACCTGTCACTCTTATGGTCACACACTTACACGCTGATCATGCCGGACCAGCAGTTAATCTCTTTCCCGAGATTTACATCAACGCAGCCGATTTGGTACTGGTGCCAAATGATATGCGTGATAATTACAAGGGTGAAATAAAATTCCTGACCGACGGTGAAGTAATTGACCTTGGCGGTCGCCAGATTGAAGTGATATTCACTCCCGGCCATAGTCCCGGTAGTACCTCGTTTTTCGACAAGGCGAACCGATACGGATTCAGCGGCGACGCTTTCGGATCCACCAACCTGCTTGTCTTCACCAATCTTTCAACCGTGATGTACACAGCCCAGAGAATCGAGCGCTACATGAAGCAGAATGAGATAAGATTTCTCTTCCCCGGCCATTACAGCGGCAACAATCTGGAGACTCTGCAGCGTGTTATTGACATAAAGGATATCTGCCGTGAACTTCTGGACGGCGAGCGTCAACCTGTTTCAAGCAGCGGAAACAACGGCGGTATGGACAAGATGGTTGATGACAAAGGCGTACGTATATACTTCAGCAGCCTCACAGGCTTCAAGTGATTCTTATCGGTTTTGATGCAATTAAGTCTGCTAACTCATTGAACAACTAATCTTTGTCTGTTTTTATGAATTTTTGCAGATTAAAATCACTATATTTGTATTACTTAAAATAGGGACAATTCAATTAACCTAATTACAACATAATGAAGAGAATTTTTACCATAGCGTCAATGGCGCTGCTGACCGTAATATCGGTTTCCGGCCAGACCATGCAGTCGAAGCTTACGGCCAACGACAGACGAATCAACAGGATCATTGCTCAGATGAGCCTTGAAGAGAAGGTGGAGATGCTTCACAGCAAGACCATCATGTCTTCCGAGGGAGTTCCCAGACTTGGTATCCAGGACATCAAATATGCCGATGGCCCGTTCGGAATAAGAGAAGAGATCGGTGACGGATTCCGTCCTCTAGGCTGGGTTACGGACTCGGCTACATATTTCCCTACCGGTTCGGCATTGGCAGCTACCTGGTCACCCGAGCTGGCGTATCGTTACGGATACAGCATGGGCGTAGAGGGCAGGTTGCGTGGCAAGGATGTGATCCTCGGTCCTGCAATCAACATTCAGCGTCTGCCCGTAGGCGGCCGTACTTACGAATATCTCTCTGAAGATCCGGTGCTGGCCGCAGCTCTGGCGGTTGAATTCACCAAAGGTACTCAGACTGCCGGTACTGCCGTATGTCTCAAACATTTCGCGCTGAATAATCAGGAGACCAACCGCGGCATTGTCAATGTGATAGCCGATGAGCGTACCATGCGTGAGCTCTACCTCAAACCGTTCGAGGCGGCAGTGAAGGAGGGCGGTGCAATGGTGGTGATGCCGGCATATAACAAGGTCAACGGCTACTATTGTTCCGAGAATGAGCATCTGCTCAATGAGATCCTGCGTAAGGAGTGGGGTTTCAAGGGGTTCACCGTATCGGATTGGGGCGGAACACACTCCACTATGGGGGCGGCTATGCACGGTTTGAATGTTCAGATGACCGGCAGCAACTATCTGGGTCAGCCTCTTATTGACTCGGTAAGGGCCGGCAAGGTGCCCGAGAGCATTGTGGACGATAAGGTACGTGAACTGTTGAGGGTACGTTTTGCCATAGAGCCAATCCCTAACGAAAAGGCCAATACAAGCAAAATCAGTCTGCCTGAACATCAGAAGACCGCTTACGATGTTGCGACCAAGTCGGTTGTGCTGCTGAAGAATGAGGGCGGCCTGCTTCCCATAGACAAAAATGTGAAGAAGATAGCCGTTATAGGACATAATGCCCAGGCTCTGACTGCCCGCGGAGGCGTAGGCGCCGGAGTAAAGGCTCCGTATGAGATCACTCCGCTGCAAGGTATAAAGAACCGTGCAGGGGGTGTGGAGATTACATATTCCGAGGGTTACAGCATGCGGCAGGGCGGCCGCTTACAGGCAGCTCCGACAATTGATACCGACCTGCTTGTCGAAGCCTTGCGTGCGGCTCAGGATGCCGATTTGGTAATCTTTGTTTGCGGTACCAGTAAGACCATCGAGACCGAAGGCAGCGACCGTCAGGACATTAAACTGCCGCTTGGACAGGAGGAGCTGGTTGCAGCGCTGTCGGCTGTCAATCCTAAAATTGTAAGCGTAATCATAAGCGGCGGCCCGTGCGATCTGCAGAAGCTGGATAAGTATTCCCCAACTATAGTACAGGGTTGGTGGAACGGTATGGAGGGAGGCAATGCGCTGGCTGACATACTCTTCGGAAACATAGCGCCTTCAGGCAAACTGCCGTTCACATTCCCCGTTAAACTTGAGGATTCGCCCGCATATGCTATGGGCAACTTCCCTCAGAGGACCGATAACAGCGGCGATCTGTTTACCAATATGTACCGTCAGGATCTTGGTGGCGACCGTGATGCAAGACGTACCAATGTTTCACCTGAAGCCCATTATACCGAGAAACTGCTGGTGGGTTACCGTTGGTTCGATACCAAAGAGCAGCCTGTCATGTATGCTTTCGGACATGGACTCTCATACGTCGATTTCGGTTATTCCGACATAAAGACCGACAAAGAGAAGTACAGGGAAAAGGATGTGATCAAGGTTACATTCAAGCTGACTAATAACGGCGACATGGAGGCCGATGAGGTTGCCCAGCTCTACGTACACTATCTCGATTCTCAGATAGAGCGTCCTTACAAGGAGCTCAAGGCTTTCAGGAGGGTTACTCTGGGTGCAGGCGAGACAAAGACCGTGCAGCTTGAGATACCTGTATCTGAACTGCGCTATTGGAGGGAGGATGCCACAACCGACGGATGGACTCTTGAAAACGGTCAGATCGAACTTCAGCTTGGCGGAGCATCGGACGACATCCGTCTAAAAACAACGGTAACCATCTGATCTGTATAATTGCAAACCATTTGGTTTGTTATTATTAATTGTTTCAATTTGTTACCTGTTTGATCTAAAGAAACCGTTAGATTCAAATTATTATAAACTGTTCTTCATAGTATCAGCAACCATTCAATCTATGTTATAATGAGTAAAAGAATTTTGTTTCGATTTCTATCACTATTGTTTGTAGTTACAATATTGATTGTCGGGTGTAAACCTTCAAAACCGGTTCATGAACCTTCAATTCCGTATGACGCCGAAATAGAGAAGAAGATAGACAAGCTCCTGTCCGATATGTCATTGGAAGACAAGGTGGGACAGATGTTGCAGTTGAATCTGGATGTGTTCGGATCAACCGTAAGGCAGCCGGGAGGCGGGAGTCCCGTTTGGGATTTCAATGAGACCACTCTGGATACCATCTTGTCAAAATACAGGGTAGGCTCCATACTCAACGTTCCCGGAGGCAGGGCTGCCACTGTTGAACGCTGGCAGTATCTGATAGGAAAAATCCAGCAAAAGTCAATGGAGCATATAGGTATTCCTTGCCTGTATGGACTTGACCAGAATCACGGTGTCTCTTATGTACAGGCAGGCACGCTGTTCCCGCAGCCGATAAACATTGCGGCATCATTCAACACCTCATTGGCTTATGACATGGGTCAGGTTACGGCTTATGAATCCCGTGCCGCAAACTGTCCGTGGGTCTTCAATCCCGTGCTTGATTTGGGACGCGACCCGCGCTGGCCGCGTATATGGGAGAGCTTCGGCGAGGATGCCCTGGTAAACGGCCGTATGGCCGAGGCTCAGGTAGCCGGATATCAGGGTGACGATCCCAACCATCTGGGAAAGTACAATGTGGCGGCATGTGTCAAGCACTATTTCGCTTATGGAGCACCTTTTACAGGTAAGGATCGTACTCCGGCTTACATTTCGCCTGACATGCTCCGTGAAAAGTACTTTGCTCCGTTCAAGGCGGCCATTGAGGCCGGTGCATTGAGCTTAATGGTAAACTCCGGCAGCATAAACGGGATTCCCGTACATGCCAGCTACAAGTATCTTACCGAATGGCTCAAGGAAGACCTGAACTGGGATGGAATGATTATCACCGATTGGGCCGACATAAACAATCTCTACACACGCGAAAAGGTTGCCGTGGATAAAAAAGATGCAATAAGAATTGCCATAAATGCAGGAATCGATATGAGCATGGACCCGTACAGCGTCGATTTCTGTGTTCTTCTGAAAGAACTTGTCGAGGAGGGCGAGGTAAGCATGGAGCGTATTGACGATGCCGTAAGACGTATCTTAAGGCTGAAATACAGGCTTGGACTCTTTGACAACCCCAATACCGGCGGTGCGGAATACGGCAAATTTGCCTCGCAGGAGCATGTCGAGAAAGCTCTCAATGCTGCCGAAGAGAGTCAGATACTGCTCAAGAACGCCGATGGTATATTGCCTCTCTCGAAGGATACCAGAATACTTCTGACCGGTCCGAATGCCAACCAGATGCGTTGTCTGAACGGCGGCTGGACCTATTCGTGGCAGGGTAGCGGCGTTGAGGATCTGGCCTCACAGTACAACACTATCTACGAGGCGTTCTGCAACACGTTCGGAACCAAAAACGTCATTTTGGAGCAGGGCGTAACCTATAGGGAACACGGCCAGTATTACGAAGAGAACGAGCCTCAGATTGGAAGGGCTGTAGCGGCGGCAAGAAGGGCCGATGTCATTGTTGCCTGCATAGGCGAAAACAGCTACTGCGAAACTCCCGGTAACCTGACGGACCTTTGGCTCTCGGAGAACCAGCGTAACCTTGTCAAGGAACTGGCAAAGACCGGCAAACCTATAATTCTTGTCCTGAACGAAGGCCGTCCGCGTCTGATAACCGATATTGAACCGTTGGCCAAGGCAGTAATCAATATCCTGCTACCCGGCAATTACGGCGGCGATGCACTTGCCAATCTGATTACGGGCGATGCCTGTTTTTCGGCAAAGATGCCCTATATATATCCGCGTGAAATCAATTCGCTTGCAAATTATGACTATAAGGTCAGCGAAGAGGTGGGTGCCATGACAGGGGCCTACAATTATGATGCGAAGGTCTCGCTCCTCTGGCCGTTTGGGTACGGTTTGAGCTATACCACATTTGAATATTCGGATCTGACGGTTGACAATATCGCCTTTACTCCCGATGACGTTTTGACCGTGTCGGTCAAAGTCACGAACACGGGTTCGGTCAAAGGCAAGGAGTCCGTACTTCTCTATTCCAGCGATCTGGTGGCATCGACCGTTCCCGATAATAAGCGACTGCGTGACTTCACGAAGATAGAGCTGAATCCCGGCGAAACCAAAACGGTGACCTTCACCCTTAAGGCGAAAGATCTGGCTTTTGTCGATCAGGATGAAAATTGGCGGCTTGAAGAGGGTGAATTCCGCCTGAAAGCAGGCAATCTTACCAAAATGATAACCTGCCTTAAAACGGCGGTTTGGAGTGCTCCGTAACTGTTTCGCATTCTTTTACAAGATTGCGGCAGGTAATGGGATTATATCCTGATGGCGAATTTTTTGAGGCCGGAGTCAATCATGTGTTCCGGAATCGATTTCTTTACGGCATTTGCCACCTCATTCAGTATTCGCTCTCTGACAAAATCCCGTCTTATCACAATTGAAATCTCTCTGACAACATCGGGAGAGACAAGGGGCCGTACATTCTCTTTTTCGGTATCGGACAGGAAGGGCAGGTGCAGTTCGGGAATGACGGTGAAACCTCCGTTTGCGTTGACTATCCTGACAAGGGTATCTATGCTGCCCGCCTCATAATTTGCGGTATAACCCGATTTGCCGTGGCTGAAATAGAAGATCTGGTCACGCAGGCAGTTACCCTCTTTTAGCATCCATGCTCTTTCAAGCGGAAGATCGCTGGAGTTGAGTTCGGCCTTGCCGTATAACGGGTCGAGCGGGGAGACATAAGCGTAGAACTTCTCATAGTAAAGGGGGATTTCAAGAAGGCTGCTGTTCTTCGGGGGAGTTGCCATAATGGCAATGTCAAGCTCGGCCTTGGCAAGTTTTTCAAGGATGTCACATGTCATCATCTCGTATGCGTAGAGGTGGATATCCGGATTATCCTTGCGTATGTTTTTTATTATAAGCGGTATCACATCGGTCGCAACGGTGGGAATAATGGCAAGATGTACATCGCCGCTGGCCTGAACCCTTTCCGAGGTGGTAATCTCCTTAAGCTGTTCGGTGTGGAAGAGAATTACTTTAGCCTGAGAAATTATCTTCTCGCCAATCGCTGTCGGTCTGATAGGTTGTGTATCGCGGTCAAAAATGATTGTGTCCAGCTCCTCTTCAAGCTTCTTGACCATCATGCTGAGAGTGGACTGTGTAACTCCGCAGGCGTCGGCTGCCTTTACAAACTGGCGGTGCTTATCCAGAGCCACCAGATATTCCATCTGCTGTATTGTCATCGTGTATCAATTTTATCGATACAAAGATAGAATAATTCTATTTGATTTATACATTAACGGCTATTATCTTTGCAGCAGAAACAAATTAAAAGAGAAAAATATGGCAGCAATTAACATTACAAATGAAGAGTTCCTGAAGAAAGTATGGAACTACAAAGAGTCTCCGCAAGAGTGGAAATTCAAGGGTGACAAACCTGCAATCGTGGACTTTTATGCATCATGGTGCGGACCCTGCAAGATGCTGGCTCCTGTTTTGGACCAACTGTCCGAGGAGTATGCGGGAAAGGTTGATATTTACAAGGTCGATACGGGAAAAGAAGAAGAGCTTTCCAGAGCCTTTAATATAGTAAGCATTCCAACGCTATTGTTCTGTCCTACAGCAGGAGATCCCCAGATGGCACAGGGAGCGCTCCCGAAATCTTCACTCAAGGATATAATAGACAATCATCTTCTTAAATAGGAGAATCCAATTAAATAAGAGGATTCCAAGGACTATTTCGAAATTCATAAGGAGAATTTCTGATTAATGAACTAAGAGATAACTGTAAAATGAAGAGGTACAAGTGTTCAGTATGCGGGTACGTATATGACCCAAAGAGTGGTGACCCTTCACAGAGTGTTGCTGAAGGCACCCCTTTTAAGGAACTTCCGGAAAGTTGGAAGTGTCCCATATGTAAGGCGCCAAAAACCAAATTTAATCCGTTAGAGGAGTAATATTTTAACCGGTTTTTAAAAAAAAGACGCCGATGTCTTGCTCATATGAAAGAGTATATATAAATTTGCCACGTCAAAAACAAATTCAGAAAAAAGATATATGCGACTGCTAGGCCTATCTATAATTTCGATTATCATTCCGGACATCCGGTGTGAGGAAGCCTGACGCATATAATATAACTTGACATAAAACTTAAGTAATAAGTAGGATAAAAACGACAAGCCTTTCTCACGAAAAAGTGAGGAAGGTTTTTTTGTTGGAACAACTTTTAAAAAACATAAACTATGTCTGACAGACTTGTATTCTTTGACACTACACTCCGGGACGGCGAACAGGTTCCCGGATGTCAGTTGAACACCGTTGAGAAAATTCAGGTGGCACGCCAGCTTGAGCAGCTTGGTGTGGATGTTATTGAGGCGGGGTTCCCTGCCAGCAGTCCGGGTGATTTCAACTCGGTGGTAGAGATATCCAAAGCGGTAACATGGCCGGTGATATGTGCCTTGACCCGTGCAGTGGAGTCCGATATTGACTCTGCGGCCGAAGCGCTTAAGCATGCCAGGTACAAGCGTATCCATACCGGTATAGGTACCAGTGATGAACATATCCGTTATAAGTTCAACAGTACCCGCGAAGAGATTCTAGAGCGTGCTGTGGCGGCGGTAAAATATGCCGTAAAGCAAAAAGTGGATGATGTGGAATTTTATGCCGAGGATGCCGGCCGTACCGATAACGAATATCTGGCCCGCGTGGTTGAGGCTGTTATCCGTGCCGGCGCCACCGTAATAAACATACCCGATACTACGGGTTATTGTCTGCCGGATGAATACGGCGCCAAGATACGCTATTTGATGGAAAATATTGATGAGTTGAGCAGCGGTAAGGCTATTCTCTCCACACATTGTCACAATGATCTGGGAATGGCTACCGCCAATACAATGAGCGGAATACTCAATGGCGCCCGTCAGGTAGAGGTGGCAATCAACGGCGTGGGCGAGAGGGCCGGCAACACGGCGCTTGAAGAGATTGCCATGATTTTGAAGTGCCACAGGCAAACCATTCCTCTTGACTTTAATATAAAGACCGAGCGTATTGCTGCGGCAAGCCGTCTGGTGTCATCACTCATGAATATGCCGATCCAACCCAATAAGGCTATTGTCGGTCGCAACGCATTTGCACATTCCAGCGGTATTCATCAGGACGGAGTGCTTAAAAACACACAGACATACGAGATTATGAATCCCAAGGATATAGGTCTTAATGAAAACAATATAGTCATGACGGCCCGTTCTGGTCGCGCGGCGCTAAAATACAGGCTCTCGCTGTTGGGCGTGGAAGCCGATGGCGATGTCCTGGACCGAATCTATGAATCGTTCCTAAAGCTGGCCGATAAGAAGAAACAGTTGACCGATGATGATATACTCATGCTTGCCGGCTCCGATATCGCCGCTACCAAGCATATCAAACTGGACAGTCTGCAGGTTACAACCGGCAAGGGTGTAACACCGATAGCCGCCATACGTCTGAATGTAGCCAATGAGATATTTGAGGCCGCATCGACCGGAAATGGACCGCTGGATGCCTCGATCAAGGCCCTTAAACAGATTATACGCCGTGACATGATTCTAAAGGAGATGACCATACAGACCCTTTCCAAGGGTTCCGACGACGTAGGTAAGGTACATATGCAGGTCGAGAACGAAGGACAGCTATATTACGGATTCGGGTCCGATACCGATATTATCACGGCCGGCGTGGAGGCTTATATAGACTGCATAAACAAATTTAAGAATTAATGATGGGAAAGACGCTTTTTGACAAGATATGGGATGCCCATGTGGTAGAGTCGATTCCGGACGGACCTTCAATACTCTATATCGACCGTCTCTATTGCCACGAGGTGACCACTCCTCAGGCATTTGATACTCTGCGTGACCGCAAGTGCGGTGTGATGCGTCCGGAAAAGGTATTTGCCATGCCTGACCACAATGTTCCATCGGATAGCGATACAATAGATGATCCTGTGGGGCGCAGTCAGGTAGAGACTCTGGAGCGCAACTGTCGTGAATTTGGGATAAAGTGTTTCAGCATGGGAACCGCTGACAACGGTATAATCCATGTAGTGGGCCCCGAAAAAGGACTCTCACTGCCCGGCATGACTATAGTCTGCGGCGACTCGCATACCTCAACCCATGGTGCTGTGGGCGCCATCGCAATGGGTATAGGCACATCGCAGGTAGCCGAGGTGCTGGCATCGCAATGTCTGCTTCAGCACAAGCCCAAAACCATGCGCATTAACATAGAGGGTAAACTGCATAATATGGTCACTGCCAAGGATGTGGCATTATACATCATGTCGCGTATGACCACATCGGGCGCTACCGGTTATGCCGTAGAATATGCCGGTCAGGTTGTACGGGAGATGAGTATGGAGGGTCGTCTGACACTCTCCAACCTCTCTATCGAGATGGGCAGCCGTACCGGCCTGATAGCTCCCGATGCCACTACGTTTGAGTGGCTCAAAGGCTCCGAATATGCACCTAAAGGTCGCGAATGGGACATAGCAGTTAAAAGATGGAGCGCACTTCGCAGCGATGATGACGCCGTGTTTGACAGTGAGGTCACCTTTTATGCCGATGACATTGTGCCCCGGATAACCTACGGCACCAATCCCGGTGCGGGAATTGCCGTGGACGGTACCGTGCCGCTGCTTGAGTCGCTCTCCGAAGCGGAACGCGTTCAGTTGGAATCCCAGCTTGAATATATGCAGTTCCGGCCGGGACAGAAATTGGAGGGAACCCCCGTGGACTACTGTTTTCTGGGTGCCTGCACCAATGGCCGTATAGAGGATTTCCGTGCTTTTGCCTATATGGTCAAGGGACACCATAAGGCGCCCGGAGTGACGGCATGGCTGGTTCCGGGCTCATGGAAGGTAAAACAACAGATTGTCGAGGAGGGGATAGACCGTATATTGGCTGAGGCAGGTTTTGAGGTACGCATGCCATCCTGTTCGGCATGTCTTGCCATGAACCCCGACAAAGTACCGGCAGGAAAGCTCTGTATTTCAACATCTAACCGTAATTTTGTGGGCCGTCAGGGCCCCGGTTCAAGAACGGTGCTGGCATCGCCTCTTACCGTTGCCGCCAGCGCCGTGACAGGTGTCATTACCGACCCTCGTAAATTGAAAAGCTCTGATTCTCAACAATAACGGACTATGTTATTCTTTTGAGCAGATAAGATGTTTTAATAATAATAGGTTTTGTATATCAAACAAAAAACAGTTTCTTAAAAATGAGTATGAAACATAAATTCTCAGTTATAGAATCCACCTGTATCCCGATGCCGATAGATAATTGCAATACGGATCTGATCATTCCGGCACGTTATCTGGCATCTGTTACACGCGATCCGGAGTTTTTCGGCAAGGCATTTATGCATGATTTACGTTATGATGCCGAGGGTAAGCCTGTGCCTGATTTTGTGCTGAACCGCCCCGGCTTCGGCGATGCGCCTCATGACGGGTGCCGCCGTATCTTGGTGGCAGGCGACAACTGGGGCTCGGGATCAAGCCGCGAACATGCTGCATGGGCAATATCGGGTTACGGAATACGGGTTGTGATATCAAGCCGCATTGCCGACATACACCGCGGCAATCTGCTAAGCTGTTTTGTGCTGCCGGTGACAGTGACTCCCGAATTCAGGGATGAGCTGATGCAGAGCATAGAGGCCGATCCGGATATGGCGGTGCGTGTGGACCTTGCTGAGCAGACGGTGACAAACACCAAGACGGGAAAGAGCGAACATTTTGAAATAGACCCATATAGAAAACATTGCCTTATGAACGGTTATGACGATCTGGACTATCTGCTGAGCCGCCGTGACGACATAGAGGATTTTGAAAGACGCAAGAATATGGAACAATATATAGAGATTCTGGATACAACGCTGCGGGACGGCGAACAGACATCAGGGGTAAGTTTTTCGGCTAAGGAGAAGCTGGCCATATTGCAGTCTCTTATTTCCGAATTGGAAGTAGATCGTGTTGAGGTGGCATCGGCTGTATCGGAAAATGAGAAGAACACTCTGCGCGGACTCTCGGAATGGGCTGTCAGGACCGGCAACATAGGCCGTCTTGAAGTCCTGGGCTTTGTGGACGGACATAAATCGGCAGACTGGATACTCCAGTCGGGCTGTAAGGTGATGAACCTGCTCTGTAAGGGCAGTCTTAAACATCTGACATCCCAGCTCAGGAAGACCCCTGAGCAGCATATCAACGATATCAGACGGACTGTGGAATATGCGGTCAAGCAAGGCCTTGAAGTAAACGTATATTTGGAGGATTGGAGCAACGGCATAAAGGATTCGCCCGAATGGGTCTATATGCTAACCGATGCGCTGGTCAACATGCCGGTACGCAGAGTGTTGCTGCCCGATACACTTGGAATACTCAACCCCGATACTACTTACGCATATTGTAAGATGATGGTGGAGCGTTATCCTTCGACTCATTTTGATTTCCATGCCCACAATGACTATGATCTGGCGGTGGCCAATGTCTATTCTGCTGTCAAGGCAGGAGTGAAGGGAGTTCATACCACCGTGAACGGACTGGGCGAAAGGGCGGGTAATGTTCCCATAGGCAGTGTGGTAGCTGTGTTGAAAGACCAGCTTGGAGTTAGCCTGGGGCTGAACGAGAGCAAGATATACAGGTTAAGCCGTCTGGTCGAGATGAACAGCGGCATCCATATCCCTCAGAACAAGCCGGTGGTGGGCGAGTTTGTCTTTACCCAGTGTGCCGGTGTCCATGCCGATGGAGACAGCAAGGACAATCTCTACTGCAGCGTACTCATGCCTGAGCGTTTCGGACGTGTCCGGGAATATGCGTTGGGTAAGAACAGCGGCAAGGCTAACATTCAGATGAATCTGGATGCCATAGGCGTGGAACTTGATGAGGAGTCTATGCGTAAGGTGACTGAGCGTATCCGTGAGTTGGGAGACAAAAAGGAGCTGGTGACTCAGGATGACCTGCCCTATATAATAAATGATGTTCTGCATAATGACCAGCGTGAGGATCAGCGCATACGCATTTTGAACTATTCGCTCAGTCTGGCACAGGGACTCCGTCCGCAGGCTACGGTAAAGATAGAGATAGACGGTGAGGTATATCAGGATTCGGCAAGCGGAGACGGTCAGTATGATGCATTCATGCGTGCTCTGCGCAAGATATATGCAAGCCTGAACAAACCTTTCCCGCGACTGGCCAACTATACGGTCTCAATCCCGCCGGGCGGCCGTACCGACGCTTTCGTACATACCATAATAACATGGAGCTTCAAGGGGAAAGAGTTTAAGACACGCGGTCTTGATGCCGACCAGATCGAGGCGGCCATAAAGGCTACCGTCAAGATGTTGAACAAAATAGAGTTGCAAAAATGAGACTGAAGATAGCTGTTTTGGCCGGTGACGGCATAGGACCGGAGATAATGGAACAGGGTGTGGCTGTGACACGCGCCGTGGCACGCAGGTTCGGTCATGATGTGGAATTACGTGAGGCTGCATGCGGAGCCCATGCCATTGACCTTACGGGTGATCCTTTCCCTGAAGAGACTTTTAAAATATGCATGGAGTCCGATGCCGTTCTGTTCGGAGCTGTGGGCGATCCCAAATATGACAACAATCCGGCGGCAAAGGTGCGTCCCGAACAGGGTCTGCTGGCTATGCGTAAGAAGCTGGGTCTGTTTGCCAACATCCGTCCCGTGCAGACATTTGACTGTCTGATACACAAATCGCCCCTTAAGGATGATATAGTGCGCGGGGCCGATTTCATCTGCATACGCGAACTTACCGGCGGCATGTATTTTGGACCCCAAAAAGAGGGGGACGATGAGGCATACGATACCAATCTTTATACCCGCATTGAGGTGGAGCGAATATTGCGCGTGGGCTACAGCTATGCCCAAGCCCGCAATAAGCATCTGACAGTGGTTGACAAGGCCAATATCCTGGCCAGCTCCCGTCTGTGGCGCAGAGTAGCTATGGAGATGATGAAAGAGTACCCCGATGTCACGACCGATTTTATGTATGTGGACAACGCCTCCATGCGCATAATTCAGGATCCCCGTTATTTTGATGTAATTGTGACCGAAAACACATTCGGCGACATACTGACCGATGAGAGTTCCTGTATAACCGGCTCTATGGGGTTGCTGCCGAGTGCATCGATAGGGGAACATACGCCCGTTTTCGAGCCTGTACACGGGTCATGGCCGCAAGGCAAGGGGCTGAATATAGCTAACCCGCTGGCTCAGATCCTGAGTGCGGCCATGATGTTTGAGCATTTGGGCCTCAAGGATGAGGGCGCTGTGATACGCAGCGCCGTACAGGCATCGCTCGATGCAAATGTGCGCACTCCCGAAATCCGGGTGGAGGGAGCTCCACATTACGGCACCAAAGAGGTAGGCCGGTGGATAACCGACTATATTGAAAGAGAGACTACTTGACTTTCCAGACATCAAGGGTTATGCCGCCGCCTGCACCGAAACCGGGCTGGCAGAGGAACAGGCACTCGTTCATCCAGGCATATTTGCTGTCCTTGGGAGCTTCGAACTTGGGAGCACAGCGGAAATACATACCGCCCTGACCGCCCATTTTGATTATGCCATAGTTGCGGATATGTATGCTTACCCCGTCATCGGTGCGTATGCAATAGATAGCCTCTATCTCGCTGCGGTCGTCATATCGCATCTGGTAATCGGCACCGCCGGGCAGGACCTCGCCCTTCATGTCGGGACCTTCGAACGTGCCGCCGGTGATGGGGATTACTGTCCTCACTCCCTTGCCGGTATCGCCTACAGTGAATGCCTGACCCAGAGCAACATTGAGTCTCAGCACATATTCAAGCTCAGGAGCCTTGGGATCAGCATTCTGCTGCTGTGCGGCACCGGCTCCGAACTGAGCATTAACATTCACATTTGACAACATTGTCATTACTGCGGCAACGAAAAAGATTCTCTTCATAGTTGTAAAAAATTATTTATAGGTTATTGTTTGAAAACTCCTGCAAGATATGCATTATATTCGGGAAACGGAGTATCGGCAGACAAGTTTATTCCAACACAAACAACTCGGTTGACAGATATCTTTCACCTGTGTCGGGCAGAAGCGTGAACAGATGCTTTCCGGCAAATTCAGGTCTTGATGCCACTATCGAGGCGGCGTAGGCGGCTGCTCCGCCGGATATGCCCACAAGAAGGCCCTCTTCTTTGGTAAGGGCGCGTACGGTGGCAAAAGCATCCTCGTCACTGACGGGAATTATTTCGTCAACAATGCTCCTATCAAAGTTTAAGGGTTCAAATCCGGCTCCGATTCCCTGAATGTTGTGCGGACCGCTGCTCTTACCGCTCAGTACTGCCGAGGTAGCAGGTTCCACTGCAACAATCAGCGCTTTGGGGAATGCGGCCTTGATGGTTTTGGCCGAACCGCTTAAAGTCCCTCCCGTGCCGACTCCCGCAACAAAAGCATCGATGGATATACCTGACTCCTTGGCATCTTCAACAAGTTCTTTACCTGTGGTAAGGGCGTGTATCTTAATATTGCTCGGATTATCAAACTGCTGCAGGATCACGGCTCCGGGGATTGTGTCGCGCAATTCCTGAGCTTTGGCTATGGCGCCTGCCATTCCGGCCGGACCTGAGGTCAACACTATCTCAGCGCCGTAGGCCGCCGCCATTTTGCGCCTTTCGATTGACATGGTTTCGGGCATGGTAAGTATCACTCTGTACCCTTTTATGGCTCCCACCATCGAGAGTCCGATGCCTGTATTGCCCGAGGTCGGCTCGATGATAGTGCCGCCTCTCTTCAGGATTCCCTTCTGTTCGGCATCTGCAATCATAGCCAGGGCTAAACGGTCCTTCACTGAACCTCCCGGATTGAAATATTCTACTTTGGCCACAATATCGGCCTTCAGATTACGGTTTGCCGCAAACCTGTTGAGTCTTACAGCCGGTGTCCTGCCTATCAGTTCAATAATATTTTCATGTATCATGATTGTATATATTCAATGTTTATTAATTTTCTTCGTAATAGTAGGAGTAATCAAGTGTATCTGTCAAATATCGTTTCCCATCTTTTGCAACGAGTTTCAGTTGGTTAGTGCCACTAACCAACTCATTTCCCTCTTTCTTCAATTTGGCCTTCAGATACTTCCAGTAATTTCTTGCCTTATTGTAATCGTCCCGGTCGGTAAGTACAGCCACAATATCCGGTACGGAAAACCACCATTTGCTGTTTTCCTCGTCCCACACAGCACGTACTTCGCGGTCATCAAAAAAGCGAATGGATATTTTGTTGCTTTTACCCACCTGTTTTTACATTTATATTATTCTCAAAGTTAATGAATTTCTTCGAACCCTCGCCGCCTAATTAACTCTTCTTTCTTAATATCAGACACTCAATCTTATGCGATATCGGACTTATTCTCAAGATTTTTTCAGCTTTCCTGTTGATTTTGGGATGGTAATCATGATGCTGACGATTGCCATTACGATCATTAGCAGGTTCACGCCCAAGGCGATGGTTGCCGCCTGACGGATCACTACGTTGTCTTGCCTGCCCACGAAAGGAATGACACCCTCCATCCATACGATGTTTTGCCCTACGTTGAGTGTCGCGAAAACACCGGCAGAAATAGCTACGCCAAAGGCCGCACCGAGCGATGAGGCCATTTTGTAAATTCCCGAGCCGGAACCGGCTTGCGATTCGGGCAGGTTGGAGATAGCAGCATCGGTTGATGGCGTGGCATAGAATGCCAGTCCCACTCCAAAGAGGGTGTAGGCTATAATTGCCAGAATCTTATAGGTACCGGTCATCACGTTGGTGAACATCAGCAGTATGATGGCAACGCCCACGATCAGCGAACCCCAGATCATCGGTTTGCGGGTGCCGAAACGTTGCAACAGCTTTTCTCCCACGCGTATAAACAGTACGATAGAGATGGCATAGCCGAGCGTGAGCAGTCCTGCTTCCTTTGCCGTGAGGTTGCCGCCCACCTGCAGCAGCGCCAGCGAAACGATCAACATTCCGGCAGTCCCGTTGAGCATAAAGTTAGAGATGGTGGCACCTGTAAAGGTCATGTTTTTAAACAATTTGAAATCAAAGAAGGCTCCCTCTTTCCCATTTTCAACTTTAAAGAAGAGGAATCCGAAAATTAACGTTATTGCAATAAGGGTTAATCCTGTCGGGCTTGTCCAGCCGAATTCTGAACCTTTGCTTATCAGCAGCTGTAATCCGACCATTGACAGCATAAAGGTAATAATTCCCGCATAGTCGGTTTTATGGTTGTCGGTAACTTCGGCTTTGCTTTCGGGCGTATCTTTTATCATAAGCAGTCCTATAAGGGATATCGCCGCCGCCGCAAAGAATATATAGCGCCAGCCGATACTTACCATCAGTCCGCCGAAAAGTGCCGCGAAACCCGAACCGCCCCACGAACCCATTGACCAAAGACTGATGGCCCGCTGGCGTTCGGCACCCTCCCAGTAGGCCTTAACAAGAGCCAAACTGGAAGACATGATTGCCGCGCCTGAAAGTCCCTGAAAGATACGACCAGCAATCAACACCGTGCTTGCCGCAGCGCCTGCAGGCGTAAATCCAACTAACAGTGAACCTATTATACTGAAATAGAATCCCCACTTTACAATTTTTACACGGCCGATTTTATCGGCAAGTCCACCGAAAACCACAATAAAAATTCCGGAAAACAGCGACGTAATTGACACGGCAATATTCATCATCGATGTTTCCATGCCCAGATCCTTGGCCATATCCACGTTGATATTGAGTGTGGTTTGAGCAAAAAGCCAGAAGGCCAACACACCCAGGATAATGCCAAACAACAGTTTGTCGTTTCCTTTGTACTGAACTGATTTTGTAGTCATAATATTAAAATAATTTTCACCTCAGCCCCCCGGATGAAGGGCTAAGGTGAGGTTAATTAAAGGGCTGTTTTAAGCAATTTATTTGTTTTTAGAAATTTAAAGTCTTTGGTTCGAAAAGTATTTGTATTTAACGAGCAAAGTATTAAACAAAACAATCGTTTAGCGCGAATTTTTTTTCAAACAGCCAATTCTATAAATTTAAACTATCACTCCTTTTTCTTGTCCGGTATCATTTTCACCACCGTGATAATTACCAAAATGGCCAGAAGCAGGCAGAAAGCCAGTCCCAGCATGGCTCCCTGACGGATTGCCACGTTGTCTTGACGGCCTGTGAAGTGTATGATATTGTTCAGCCATGCAATCGGTTCCGCTCTTGAAGAGACAGCCGTGTTGATTCCTGCCGCTATGGCAACTCCGAAGCTGGTTCCGAGCGATGATGCCATCTTGAAAATGCCGGCGCCGCTGCCCGCCTGGTTATCGGGCAGGTTGGAGAGGGCGGCGTCAGTTGCAGGAGTGGCAAAGAAAGCCAATCCCAATCCGAAGAGCGAATAGGCAATCACTGCAAGGACGACATACTGGCCGGTCATGATTTGTGTCTGCATCAGCAATAAAATGGCAAAACTTATTATCAGCGCTCCCCAGATAATCGGTTTCTTTGGACCGAACTTCTGCAACAGCTTTTCACCCAAACGGATAAACAAGATTACCATGATGGCAAAGCCCAATGTGAGCAGTCCTGCTTCCATAGCCGAGAACTGTGCTCCCCGCTGCATTAACGTTAGCGATACGATAAGCAGGCCTGATGTTCCGTTAATGAAGAAATTGGCAAGCGAGGCACCGGTAAACACCTTGTTTTTGAACAGGCCTAAATCCACGAATGCAAACGGCACACTCTTTTCTATCCGGATGAACAGGTATCCAAATACAATGGTTATAGCCAGTAAAACAATAGTAATCCAGCTTGTCCAGCCGAATTTATTACCGTTGGTTATAAATATCTGCAATGCAATCATAGCAATCATAAACACGATAATTCCGCCCCAGTCGATTTTATATTTTCCGGCACCTTCCCGTTTGTTTTCGGGCAATTCTTTTGTTAAATAGAGGGCGACAACCGCTACAATGATGGCAAAGAAGAAAATCCACCGCCATCCCAGATTCGATGCAATAATTCCTCCGGTAAGCGAGCTTAACCCCGAGCCGCCGAACGTACCGATTGACCATAAGCTGATGGCACGCTGACGCTCTTTGCCTTCCCAGAAGATTTTGATCATTCCCAGGCTGGTAGGCATGACGAATGCGGCAGAAAATCCTTGTAAAGCCCTGCCAAGAAGCAACATTGGTACGGCAAGACTTCCTTTGGGAGACAACCCCACCAGGAGTGAACCGGCAATTGCCAGATACAATCCGATTTTGAAAATTTTTACCCGTCCTACGCTGTCGGCCAATCCGCCTATTACGACGATAAAGATTCCCGAGAAGAGTGCGGCAAGCGATACGGCGATGTTCATCGTGTTCGCGTCCACGCCCAGCGCCTCGATCATTACGGGCGATACGTTCATCATCGAGTTGGCAAAAAGCCAGAAAGTTAATACAGCAAGGATAAAGCCTATAAGAACTTTGTCCGTTCCTTTGTACGTTGTTGTTTCCATTGACTTTTAATTTTTACTTATTAAAAACTTAATTATCACCTGGGTGAATATTTTTATGAAGTGACTCACAAAATTAATTATTTGTTTAAGTCCTTCAGTAAAAAAACCACTTTTTTTGCAGAATACACGACAATAAAGAGTCTTCAGATGGCAGAGGCTAAAAAAAATAATTCTTTTAGAGAAGGGATGGAAGTGATGAAAAAATAAAAAATTAGACTCTATTTTGAATGTTGTAAAAACATAATTACTACATTCGCCTCTAAATATAAACTTTGTATTTAATAAGAGGAGAATTATGAAAGACTTAAATGCGGGTGCCGTCTCTTTTAGAAAGAAGGACTTCGACAAATATAAAGATCTGTTTGGTAACTTAAGCAGTACTCAAAATCCTCACACCATTTTTATCGGATGTTCGGATTCCCGTTTGGTGCCATCGCTTATAACTTCTACCATGCCGGGCGAGTTATTTATAATTCGCAGCGTTGCAAACATTGTTCCTCCTTATAAAAAAGGGGTAAACTTTCCGGCTATCAGTGCGGCTATAGAGTACGCCGTATTGGCATTGGGAGTTGAGAATATCATTATTTGCGGCCATTCAAATTGCGGAGGCTGCGGGGCTTTGTATAAGGCCGAAGAAGAGTTGAAGGATCTGCCCCATACCAACCTCTGGCTTGAATTAGCTCGTCCCGTAAAAAACAGAGTAATGCAAATGATGCCCAATGCCACACAAGCCGAACGGGAATGGATGACCGAACAGATAAACATAGTACAACAGATAAATCATCTATTTACCTATCCATATATACTCGAGCGTTACAACAGCGACAAACTAAAAATCTTCGGTTGGTATTATATAATTGAGACAGGTGAAATATATAACTATGACGTTGATAAAGGTTATTTTGAATTGATCAACGGCTAATTTTTTAAATATCTAATTAGGTGTACCGTTAACGAAGGGTCCGGGGGCTCCCAAGAATTATGAGCTGCCTTCTTATATGTTAATCTATTCTATTGGCGCATATTTTCCATTTTAAAAATAAGTACCGTAATATATGTAACGGTGTATTCCGGAGAGTTGTTCCGGAAAAAACCATTAATTTTTAATTGTCGGTAAGCAGAACATGACTGACATTATTTATTAGAATTGACATTAAATTTTTAGGAACTAATACCTGTAATTGTATAAAGTCAATTGTACCTTAAACAGTTATTTTGATAGTTTTGATCTCTGCCGGATTACAACGAGCCGGATAAAATGTAATTTATCAAAAAACATCTAATTGTAAATAAAATGTACAATTCCCAACATGCTGTTACAAACGAATAGCTATATTTGCAACTAAACACACTAATTTCAATTTTATGATTAAATTTAAATACCTGATGTTTACTATTCCGGCGCTGATTTTTGTCGGATGCGAAAATGAGATTGATCAAGCCGTTGCCGATCCTGAAGCTGTAACGCAGGATGTTGTTGATTTGGGAATGTATTCGGTTACAATGTCCGGAAGTCTTGTCCTGTCCGATATTAAAAAGGAGGAGATTACTTTTGGTTTTGAGTATTCTACCGACAATTTGTTTGGCGGTCCGTCAACTAAAAAGGTAAAATGTCCTTTTTATGATGCCGACTTTGCATTCAAAATCCCATTAACAAATCTGTCAATGGGTACGGAGTTTTTTTACCGTGCCTATGTGACCTATAAAAATGTGACCTATTACGGTAAGACAAAATCTTTTGTCACTCTGGGGGTCGAGGTGACAACCGGTGATATAGACCCTGTTGAATTCACTGTTACATCCACTGTCAGCATGGGTAATGATGCGGAGAGTACCAGATTCGGAATTTGTTACGGTCCGACCGTTAATTTGACTGAAAACAATTATACGGTCGGAGTCAACGAGATTGGAGAGGACGGCAGTTACACCTTGACCATTGCAAATGTTCCTTACGGCAGTTTCTATTACCGGGCATATGTCAAGGTCAACGGAACCGCATTTTATGGGGAGGTAAAATCCGTTGAAGGCAATAGCATCGTAACAGGCGATATAGACATTGAGAACATGTCCGTTACATCGTCGTGGATCAGGATAAGGACGGGATATGATAATCTCTCTTACGGTATATGTTACGGCAGTAAAAACAATCCAACCATCAAAGATTATGTGGTTGGGCCTGCTGAAGTTGACCAGAGCAACAATTTCCATGCAAAGCTGATACGTGTGCCCTTCGGGACCGTCTACTACAGGGCATTTTTGATAATTGGAACCACTCCGTATTATGGTGAGACAAAGAGTTTCCGTCGTGAAATGAGGATAGGCAATCCGGTTGACCTTGGACTTTCCGTCAAATGGGCATCGATGAATGTGGGCGCCGATTATCCGGCTGACAGAGGATGTTATTTTGCCTGGGGTGAGACAGAAGAAAAGGAGAGCGTAACATGGAGTAATTATAAACATGCCGATGGCAGTGTTGTTGACTTGACCAAATACAATACAAACAGTACTTATGGAACAGTTGATGACAAGACGGTTCTTGAAGCGATTGATGATGCTGCTTACTTGTTGTGGGGCAGTGATTGGCGTATGCCGACCGTCGATGAGTTCAGAGAGCTGTACGAAAAGTGTGAGTGGGTCTGGACAACACAGGACGGCATGAACGGTTTTCAGGTCAAGAGCAAGGTAAATGATAACTCCATTTTTATGCCGGCAGCAGGATACCGCTATCAAGCTGAAGCTTATAGCGATGGCACACTTGGTGTATATTGGAGCAGCAACTTATATAAGACGTATCCGTATGCTTCGCTTGTCTGTTATTTCAGTTCAATGGCATTTTATCCCGATGAATGGATTACACGTATTTACCGTTTCCCTGTAAGACCGGTATCCGACAAATAAATGGGCAGACCGATTTTCTGCAGGCAAAACCATTTTACAGGTAGTGTACTGTCTCCTCCAGCGGACGGCGCTTGCCGTGACGTTCCGAGGGCAGACCGTCCGGGGCAGCATATCCTATCGGCATGAGTGCTGCGATACGGATGTTTTCAGGCAGGTTGAAAAGTTTGCGGGTAGCGCCGAAATCAAAGCTGCAAACCCAGCAGGAGCCTATTCCAAGCTCCTCTGCCTGAAGCATCATGTGCGTCAGTACAATGGAGGCATCCATTTCACCTGAGGGATGCCCTTTTTCTTCATGCTTTTGGTTTTTCCAGCATATATTCTCGTCATAACATACAAGAAGTGCCTGAGGTGCGCCAAACATATAGGACGTGACCTTGTTCAATTTAGCAATCGCTTCGGGACTTTGGACAACATAGATCACCTGTGGTTGGAAATTGACTGCCGTGGGAGCGGCTTGTCCTGCTTTTAGGATCTTTTCAAGTTTTTCAGGTTCAACCCTGCGGTCGGTAAAAGAGCGGGTTGAATAACGGCTTTTGGCCAGTGATAAAAAGTCTGTCATATTATAAGTATTTGTTTTTGATCTGTCGCTTTCAGTAAATATACAAAAAATATTGGCACGATGTATATGATGTGATCCCGAAAGTTCTCTGTCTGACTTTCGGGATCCATGTCAATATAAATCAGGATGCTATTTCCATTCTTATACAATTGTAAGAACAAGCTGTTGACGGGTGGTGTCGGAGACACGGTAGCGGTTGTCGCTGCGCCTGCCGAGAACCCACACTATGTTTTCTCGTTCAACGACTATCAGTTGTCTCTCCTTGTCAGCCAGACTTATCTTGCAGTCGGTCATATAGTCGCTGACCAGTTTGCGTCCCTTCATCCCGAACGGTATGAACCAGTCGCCTTCACGCCATACCCGTACCGTCAGGGTGTCGGGCAGCAAATCGGCGTCAAACGTGGCTGTTGATGCCTGTTTGGAGATAGGCTGACCGGCCTCTTTAATGCTTACTTTCAGCTTGCGGCCATCGGGCAGGATGGCGGTAAATCCGTCAATTGTCCGTATCGTCAAAGGTTCAGCGGTTTCGCATATCAAAGGTGTTACGATAAGTTTATTGCGGTCTTTCAAGACAATGTGGCTGTCCGAGATAAATCGGCTGCCGGGCTGTGAATCAAGTGATGCGGCAATATTGGCGATTTGAGTCTCATTGAACCCCATAGGTGACAGCAGTTCAAAAAGGAATCCTTCAACCGACGGCGTTTGTTTCAGGTTTTCAATGTCAACGGTAAGCCGGCCATCCTCTTCAGAGACAGTTTTACTGCGTGTCTGTTCAATCGATGAGCGGTAGAACTCATAAGCCTGCTGCAGATGTTCGGCGGTGGCAATTATCGAGTTGTCAACCGATGGATTGATCTCCCTCATAAGAGGTAATATGTTGAGCCTTACTTTGTTGCGTGTGTAGCAGGTCTTCAGATTCGTTCTGTCGGTGACGTATGGCTGACCTCTCTCTCTAAGATAAGACTCAATCTCTTCCCTTGAGACGGACAACAGCGGTCTGACAATATTTCCGTTAATAGGTTTTATGCCGGTAAGCCCTTTCAGTCCGGTGCCTCTGATAAGGTTCATGATTACGGTCTCGATTGAATCGTCACGGTGATGTCCGATGCAGATGGCGCGGGCATCCTTCTCTTTCATTATGCGCTCAAAATCGTTATACCGGAGTTCACGGGCTGCCATTTCGATGGAGATACCTTTTTCTGCAGCGTAGCCGTGTGTATCATATTTGCAGACCGTCAGTTCAATTCCAAGTTTTCGGCACAGGTCAACGGTAAAGAGATTGTCGCGTTCACTCTCCTCACCGCGCAATTGAAAGTTGCAGTGTACTGCCTTGCACTCATAGCCGAGCGCTGTAAGAGTGGTGAGCAGGGCTACGCTGTCGGCGCCACCGCTGAGGCCGACAACCGTCCGGCATCCGTCGTCTAACAGCGAATGCTCCGCAATGTATCCTTTAACCTTAAGTTCAAAAAGGTGCAAGTCGTCTCTATTGTTTACCGTGCTCATGTCTGTAAAGTTGTCGGGTGTTTCGTATATTATGCCAAATCGTATAGAAACCGCCTGCTACCGATACGACCGGATTCCAGAATGTGTATCCCATCCAAATTCCAAATACCGTGTTCTTCTGCCCCAAAGCCTGACCGGCTTCAACGCCGCTTCCATAACGTTTCCCTATAAGCTGTCCTATACCGAACTGAAAGATACAACAAATAAGTGATACTATTGCCATTCCGACAAGAGTCCATATCCCTTCATCGCTCTTTATTATGGCGCGGGTGCTCATCAATATCGCGAGCATCAATGCCACGCTCCAAAGATAAAAAGAGAGATCCAGGTGCGATCCGACCCAGTCGTGAAACGCAGGCATGAGATATCGGATTGTCCAGGCAACCAGACAGGGCAGTATAAGCAACGGAAAGACCTTGCCGATAATACGCAGGAAAGCTCCCATAAAGGTAATTTCGGCCGATGGATAGAGCAATGGTATGGTAAGAGGCACCAGAATGGCTGCTGCAAGATTGATGATGACCGTATATGTAATCACCTGAGCCATGTCACCGCCAAGCCGATGGGTCACCACGGCGCAGGCCGTAGCGGTGGGGCATATTATACAGAGCATGCCGGCCTCGAACATCAGACGGTTCCTAAGTATCCACGCGCCGAGGACTCCGTTGCTGTGCAGGGCGTAAACAACGGCGCCGCACAGAGCCAGATAGACCACAGATTGTACAAGAAGATTCCTGACATGCCATTTTTTCGGTTTGAGCTGTCCGGGGTCTATCCTGCAGAAACTTATGAAGAGCATTAGGAACAGCAGGATAGGCTGTGTCCTGCGGCAGATGGTTTCAAGCACGGGCCCTGCCTTATGTATGGCAGGTATGTTCATATAAATAAGATATGTTCCTGCACCGGCAATCATGCTTATGACGAGCATACGCTCTTTGAGAAACTTCACAAATCTGCTGTCCATGCCTGTTTGGCGATAATAGTCAAAAGATAATCCGGTTTATTCCGGATTTTGCAATCAAAGATACTTTTTAATTCCGATTTCCGTTTTATCTTTGCTTAATAATAGATGTTAACTATGAAAAAAGCCGACTATTTTCTATTATCGGCGTTATTTTTGCTCTTGCCGGCAGGATGTGATTCACGCGATGATCTCAGCGTGAACAGAGAATACAGGCTCGATTTTTCATCGGACACGGTGCGGTTTGATACTCTTTTTTCGACGGTCTCTTCGGCAACGGCATCCTTTATGGTCTATAATAACAGCAACCTTAATTGTCGGAGTTTGGAGGTCTCCTTAGCCGGAGGCGATTCAAGCCCGTTCAGGATAAATGTTGACGGGGAGGGCGGAACCACCGTTAGCGGTCTTGAAATAGAGGCCGGCGACAGCCTCTTCTGTTTCGTTACCGTAAATATACCGGACGACGGGCAGACTGTTCCTTTTATGGTTGCCGATTCCGTGATTTTCAGGTTTGAGTCCGGTCTTGCACAGTATGTGCAGCTCAGGGCCTGCGGCCGTAACGCCCTGTTCCTGCATGGCCGGCGGATTACCTCCGACGAAACTTTCAATTCGAATCTGCCTTATGTAATCTATGACAGCCTTTATGTTGCCCCGGGCGTCACCCTGACCATAACTCCCGGTACTGAGCTCTATTTTCATCAGGGAGCCGGTCTTGTGGTCGAGGGAAGGGTCCTGGCCGAAGGCACATCGGACAGCATGATAGTAATGCGCGGCGACCGTCTGGACCGCCTGTTTGAGGACCTGCCTTACGACCTTTTATCGAATCAGTGGGCAGGTATCAGGCTGGGTTCCGGCAGCTTTGGGAACCTCTTCTCCTATTGTGACATACATGGCGGTGAATACGGTATCGTTGCCGACAGCAGCGGTGTTGATTCCCTTAAGTTCGGCATGGCATCATCCATTGTACATAATGTATCGGGCAATGGCATCCATACCGTAGGCTCGCGCATAACCGTAGCCAATTCGCAGATCACCAATGCCGGGGGACACTGTGTCGAGATTGTCGGCGGCAGCGCCGAATTCAATTTCTGCACCATAGCCGGATTCCCGCTTTGGTGGGCCGGTGGAGCGCCTGTCTCGCTGAGCAACAGCCTTGACGGAAGTTTCTCTCCTCTTATCAAAGCGGACTTCAGGAACTGCATCATAACCGGATACCATAAGGAGTCAATTACCGGTATTCTGCATGATTCCATTCCGGGTTTTCCGGCAGGGACCGTCAGCTCTTACTCTGTCAGCCATTCTCTTCTTATGACTTCCGATACGCTTAACAGCCGGTTTGAGAAAGTGGTCTTTGAACAGATAGGAGACGAAGGATCCGGCCTTGCCAATTTTCACAACAACGGTCTGGTAGATAGTTACAGGTCGGTTTTCAGACTCGATTCGCTCTCAAAGGCACGCGGCATAGCCGACACGCTGTCGGCAAAGCTCTGGCCTGCCGATCTGGCCGGAGTACGGCGTCCTCTGCATGGAGCCGATGCCGGCTGTTTCCAGTTTGAACCTTCAAATTAATGTTATAAACCCCATAAAAAACCCATGAGAAACGTTTTTTTACTTTTTCTTTTTTTTCTTCCTGTTTCCCTCTCGGGGCGGGAATATATCACAGTGATGTTCTATAACACCGAAAATCTGTTCGATACGACCGATGACCCGGACAAGGATGACGATGAGTTTACTCCCGATGGCAGCCGGCGCTGGACGAAGAACCGTTACTGGAATAAGATAGGCAACATTTCAAAGGTAATTGCCGCGGTCAATGAAGATACGGCTCCCGATATCATCGGATTGTGTGAGGTTGAGAATGATTCGGTAATGATAGATTTAACGTTGCGCTCTCCCTTGCGCCATCTTGGTTACCGTTATATAATGACCGAATCGGCCGACACCAGAGGGATTGACGTTGCGTTCATGTACAGACGCTCTTCGCTCGGGATAATAGGATATGAATCTCTGCCGGTAGACCTGACCTATCTGAGTCCAAGGCCTACACGCGATATTTTGCATGTGACAGGACGAATTCCCAATGGGGATACCATTGACTTTTATCTATGTCACTGGCCAAGCCGCACGGGCGGTGTAGAGGAGACGGAGCCTTTGCGAATGCGGGCAGCTGCAACACTCCGCCATTCGGTTGACAGTCTGTTTGCGGTCCGTCGCAAGCCATACGTCGTTATTATGGGTGATTTGAACGGCGGTCCGGACTCACCCTCTATTAGAGAAGGACTTGGTGCTGTTGAGAAGAGCCGTGGAAAAAAATTCGATGACAGGGAACTTGTTACGATGATGGATGATACTGAAGAAGGAAGTTACCGTTATCAGGGAGAATGGGACAAATATGACCAGTTTGTCGTCTCCGGAAGTCTGCTTAACGGCGATGGATTTTCATCGGTTACCGGGGTCTCTCTCTTTTCAGCCGATTTCATGCTTGAGGATGATGAAAAGTTCGGCGGACGTAAACCTATGCGGACCTACAACGGTTACATCTATCAGAACGGGTTTTCCGACCATCTTCCGATTCTACTTTTTATTGAGTTTTGATTTTGTGCTTGACAAATAAACATTATCTTTGATACCGTTAACCGTGTGTTTAGATAATTTTAACCAATTAATAATATGAAAATGAGAAAGTTTAAGAAGATTGAACTGCTTGCAGTCTCTGTTTTGATAGCTCTGCCAATCAGTGCGAAAAAGAAGATCCCATTGGTTTATGACCAGGAATTTACCGGTGCCGGTTATGCTGCTCCGGCATTCCCCACTGTTGACGAGTCGCCGGCAATACCAACCTTGCCAAACCCGTTCGAATTTTCGAACAGCAGTAAAAAGGTGAAAAAATTCAAAGACTGGTCAAAACGCCGTTCCGAAATTATCCGCGAGTTGTATCACTATGAGGTAGGCGAGAAACCTATGGTGGCCCGTGAGAACATTCAGGCTACTCTTGAGGACAACACCCTTACGGTTATAGTTACCATTAACGACAAGAGCCTTACATTAACTTCGAGAATAACCTATCCCGAGGGTGACGGCCCATTCCCGCTCATGATAGGTATGTCCAATATCAGTTTGCCGCGTAATTTCTTCTCGGACCGCAATATTGCCACCATGAACTTCAATATGAATCAGGTCATGGCACACCAGCAGAAGCGCGGTAGCGAGCCTATCAATAAGATTTACCCCGAGCTTGTCGAAAATGGAGCCTATTCCATGTGGCCCTGGGGCGTGAGCCGCCTAATAGACGGTTTGGAAATTGTGGGTGCAGCCAGCAAGATAGATATGGCGCATATCGGTGTGACCGGATGCTCATACGCCGGCAAGATGGCTCTCTGGTCAGGTGCATTTGACGAGCGAATCGCTCTTACCATTGCTCAGGAGCCCGGTGGCGGCGGCGCTGCCGCATGGCGTGTCTCCGAGACTCTCGGTAATGTGGAGACTCTCGGCAATACCGACAATCACTGGTTTATGGAGAAGATGTGGGACTTCAAGGGTGAGAAGACGGCCAATCTGCCTATGGATCACCATGAGCTCTGTGCTCTGGTATGTCCGCGTGCCCTTCTCGTTCTGGGTAACACCGATTACGAGTGGTTGGCCGATGAGGCTGCTTATGTATCATGTGTAGCTGCCCGTGAGGTCTGGAAAAAGTTCGGAATAGAAGACCGTATGGGATTCTCCATACAGGGCGGTCACGGTCACTGCCGGCTCCCTGAGAGTCAATATCCCGAAGTCGAGGCCTTCATAGACAAGTTCATGCTCGGCAAGGAGGATGCCAACACCATTATAATGCATGTTGACGAGACATTGATCGATAAGGAGGTCCAAAAATGGATCCCGTGGGCACAAGTTGATTTTAAATAACTAATAAACACAGTTAATGCTGGCAGCTTCAATTTGATACTCCAATGTTGTAGGCTGTCCGTTAAATTTAAATAGGGTGGGTAGAAACGCTGTTCGCACCATTGCTCCCGCATTATATCTGATTCCCAGTCTGCTGGGTGAGATTCCTGTGGAGCAGGTGCTGCCTCAGTATAATCGTGATTTGATTATCGGCATACGCCACTTCATTGTGGAGGATGTGCGTACGGCACGCCGTTTTCTCAAACAGGTAGAGGGCAGCATAGATATAGAGCAGCTTACCTTCTACACTCTCAACAAGCATACCAAGCCTGATGAACTGGCTGGTATGCTTGTTCCTTTAGAGCAGGGTGAACCGATGGGTGTTATATCGGAGGCGGGCTGTCCGGCAGTGGCCGATCCGGGATCCGATGTGGTGGCCATAGCACAGCGCAAAGGGTTGCGCGTGGTGCCGCTTGTAGGTCCGTCAAGCATAATCCTGGCGCTTATGGGGTCGGGGTTCAACGGACAGTCTTTTGCCTTCAACGGCTATCTGCCCATTGAGCAGGAGGAGCGTATAAAAGCCCTCAAAAAGCTTGAGTGGAAGGTTTACAACGAAGACCAGACTCAGATCTTTATGGAGACTCCGTACCGTAACGGCAAGATGAAAGCCGACACACTTAAGGCTTGCAAGCCGCAGACGCGTTTGTGCATTGCCTCAGGTCTGACCACCCCCGATGAGTATATCCGTACCCTGACCATTAAGCAATGGAAGGAACAGATACCCGAGTTGGGTAAAGTTCCCTCCATTTTTCTGATCTACAAGTAGCCCTTTTATATACTATACCTCTGAATCCTGACGGCTGACAGTTGACGGCTGACAGTTGACGGCTGACAGTTGACAGCTGATGGTTGACAGTTGATGCAGTATAACCAAAGTCTTATAGATTCTCTTCAAAGAAACGGATGATCCTGTTGAAGAGGTGCAGGCGATAATTTCTGCCGGTTATGCTATGCTCCTTGCCCGGATATATCTGCATATCAAAATCTATTCCTCTGTTGACAAGAGCATCGATATATGAGGCGCTGTTGCTGAAGAAGACGTTGTCATCGTTCAGTCCGTGGATAATTAGTACCTTGCCGTGCAGCTTGTCTATGCGGTTGATGGCCGATGCTTCGGCATAACCGTCGGCATTCTCCTTGGGTTGCAACATGAAGCGTTCGGTGTAGGGGGCATCGTAATAGCGCCAGTCCGTTACCGGAGCCACAGCTACGCCGCATTTGAATACGGGTGTACCCTCACTCATTGCCATAAGGGCGTTATATCCTCCGTAACTCCAACCCCAGATAGCTATGCGGCCGGCATCGGCCCAAGGTTGCGAACCGAGATATTTGGCGGCAGCCACCTGATCCTGACTCTCCAATACTCCTAGACGCTTGTATGTCTGCTTCTTGAAATCGGCTCCGCGACGGCCTGTGCCGCGTCCGTCAACCACCGCCACTGCATAACCTTTTTTGGTCATAAGAGCTTCTAATGTTCCGCCGGGGTAAAATCCGGCGCCCCACTCATTGATCATCTCATTCGAGCCGGGGCCGCTGTACTGGTATAGTATGATGGGGCAGGGGTGTTCAGACGACGCATTATCGGGTTTGACCAGCCATCCATACAGAGTGGTGCCGTCAACTGTTTGGAAAGAGAAGAGCTCCTTTTCAGGTAATTTCAGGCCGGTAACAGTAGAAGCCAGTCCGGAATTATCTTCAACCGTCTTCAGGATTTTACCGTCCGAGTTGTTAAGGGTTATGCACGTGGGAGTCTCCATATCGGACCAGGAGCTTATGAAATATTTGTAACCGGTGCTGAAGACGGCATGGGCAGTACCTTTCTGTGGGGTAAGAGCTGTTTTCCTGCCTCTGCCGTCAATTTTCCAGACGGCGCAGTCATACATGCCGGATTCATTGCTCTCGTAATATACGGTGCCGCTCTTGGCATCGTATCCGTGCAGAGCCAAGACATCGAAATCACCCTCGGTAATCTGTCTCTGAAGTCTGCCGTTCAGGTCATACAGATAGAGATGGCGGTGTCCGTCGCGTTCGCTCTGCATGATGAAGCGGTCCCCGAAAAACTTTGTCCCCATATATACGAATTCATCAATGTAGCGGCTGTCATCTTCACGCAGAATCATTGTACAGACAGTTGAGCGGGGGTTGGCCGAGAAAATCTCAAGTCTGTTCTGACTGCGGTTCAGAGTAAAAACCAGCAGATTGTTAGCCTCGTTTTCGACAAACTGTATGCGGGGAATATAACAGGTGCTGTCAATTTTCAGATCCATATCGCGTATGACGGAGCTTTGGATATCGAACGAGTGGACCGATACCTTTGAATTGGCGGCACCTGCCGTGGGGTACTGTTGCGGTTTGTAAGTGAGAAGTTCCTGTGAATAGGTTCTATTATCGGGAGTTGTGAGGAACAGGGGCAGATTATAGCTTTCTACATGCGATTCGTCAAAACGTATCCATCCTATCATGCGGCTGTCGGCGCTGAAACAGAAGGCGCGGGTGAATCCGAACTCCTCCTCATAGGCCCAGTCGGGTATGCCGTTCCGTATCTTTCCGGGCTCACCGTCTTTTGTCACTCTGACCTCGGCATTATTGAATAACATCTTGACTAAGAATATATTGTTGTCACGCACAAAAGCTATGTTATGACCGTCGGGAGAGTATGCGGGGACCTGTTGCGGGCCGCCTTGTGAGAGCGGATCAATACGGTTGTTACGTATGGTGAAAATGTAATATTCGGCCGTGAATGAGCGGCGGTAGATCCTTTTTGTGGCGGTCTGGATCAAAATTGTCTCTTCCGAGGGGGAGAGAATGAAACCGTCAAAACCAATCAGCCTGTCACCCTTGACATTGCTCAGATTGAGAATGGTGTCGGTAACCTCTCCTGTTTTGAAAGAACGTTTGAGTATCAGCCTGCCGCCTTCGCTGCTCAAATAGTGTTCCCCATCGGCCATTGGAGTGACCGATATGGAACCTCTGGCCGAAAATCTGCCATCGATAATGTTTTCAAGATTAAGTGAAATCTCTTGCGCTGCCGATATGATTGCAAATATCATAGAAACAGCCAATAAGCATATTTTTTTCATATCCGCTCGTTTTATCTTTTTTATTAATTCCCCGTGAACGGCTCTACGCGTTCCTTGAGTTTTTACCTAATTTATTTAGTTATTCTACGGAACGTTTCTATGTGTTCCTGTAGGTCTTTTCCTGTTTTTATTCATCCAATATCCCTTTCCCCTGACGTGTTATCTCCGGTATGCCGTTAACACAGTAAACTATTGTGGAGAATTGATATCCGCCGATGCCGCCGTTTATGACAATGTCAACCTCATCGCCCAGAGCTTCATTTATCAGTTCGGGGTCGGTAAGGTAAGAAATATCTTTGGATTCATCGTAAGGAATAGTAGTGGAGAGCAATGGGGCGTCAAGTTGGCGGCATATCTCTCTTGTTATGCTGTTGTCAGGCACACGGATCCCCACCTCCTTACGGTTGCTGAATATTTTGGGCAGACGGCTGCCTGCGCTCAGTATAAAGGTAAATGGGCCCGGCAGATTACGTTTCATGGTCTTGAACGTAGCGTTGTCAATCTTTACATACTGGCTAATGTCGCTCAGGTCATAGCAGATTATTGAAAAACGGTGTTTCTGCGGATTTATGCCCTTTAATCTGCAAATACGTTCAATCGGACGCTCCTTGAGCGCATGGCAACCCAAAGCGTATGTGGTGTCGGTAGGAAACACTATAACACCGCCTCCGTTCAGGACATCCAGTACGCGGTCAATATCGCGCTGACTGTTGTTCTTTTCATACAATCTTATCATCATAATGCTTTATCCTTTATATAATCTGTTATACCGGAAACATCATCAGGGTTAAACCAGCGCGTTTCGGGGTCCCGTTTGAACCATGTCATCTGTTTACGTGAATATATTCGCGTATTTTGCTTTATCTTTTCAATGGCGAACTCCATAGTCCAGGGTTCCCCGTCATGTGTCAATGCTCCGTCCATCCATTTAAACAGCTCTTTATAGCCTACCGTATTCAGAGAATTGAGTCCTTTTTTGGGATATACCCGCCGGGCTTCGTCAATCAGTCCCTTTTCAATCATTTGGTCAACCCTGCGGTTAATCCTTGCGTAGAGCTCCTCGCGTGGTCTGGTCAAACCTATTTTTATTATGTTAAAAGGTCGCTCGGCTCTTCTGCCGGTACGCAGTTCGGAGTAGGGACGGCCGGTCATATGGCATATTTCAAGAGCATGCAGCACGCGTCTGAAGTTGCGGAGATCAACCTGGTCGTAGTAAACGGGGTCCAGTCGCTTTAGTTCGCTGACCATAGATTCCAATCCCTCATTCCGGTAACGCTCCATAATCCGGTTTCTGATACTCTTGGATACGGTTGGCAATCGGTCAATCCCGTAACACAAAGCATCTATATACATCATGGAACCTCCTGTCGCTATTATAACTTCATGTTTTGCGAATAGAGTGTTTAATAGCGAAATAGCCTGTTCTTCGTATAAAGCTGCACTATAATAGTCCTCAAGTCGGAGGTTCCCTATAAAATAGTGCTTAACCTTATCGGTTTCAGCTTTTGTGGGTGCAGCCGTTCCGATGGGAATCTCAGCAAACATCTGTCTTGAGTCGGCCGATATTATCGGTGAGTCAAAAAGACCGGCCAAGGTCAGGCAAAGTTCCGTTTTCCCAACGCCGGTCGGTCCGAGTATGACTGCAAGGCTCTTCACTCAATACAGGTCATCCAGCGTGTCTATACTGATATCGGCTTCAGCGTCGGCGCCTCCTATAGAATATCCGTCCTGATCAAGTTCACTTGAATCGAACCCTTCATCGCCATAGAAAGTTTCATCGGTCTCAATGCCCGATATCGTTTTTGATATTTCGTCAAAATCTATGGTCTGTTTCGGCGGTTGTCCGCCTTTTTTGCTACAAATGGCCTTATCCAGGTTCTTTCCGGTTATTATCTCCTTGAGCTCAATGAAAAAGCAGCGTTCAGTCAGAGGGTCAAAGATATAAATAAGACGCTGTTTTTCCTCTTCGACAAACTCTTCAATAGGAGTTTCAGCCATTACCAAATTGTCATATTCCGAACTGGTGTGCATCTCTACGCGGGTTATCTCTTCACATTTTTCCCAGTTATGTTCACATATGAAGAATGAGGTCAGTTGGTCATCAGGATATTCCACCGATTCAAGAATGGCATTGCTCAGGTCCAAAAAAGTAGCCGATGAACTTATTTGGATCTCTCTGAAAAAGTCATCGACTTCGTCGGATACGAAAATGAATCTGTAAATCATATTTCATCTGTTTTATCTAACACGAATTATTCCCCGTTCGGAATTTGAAATGAAATCTATGATGTACTTGATTTCAGGATTTTCCGATGTAGGGTTTTCCTTAAGCGTATTTATCGCCTGTGAAACGTTAAGTCCGTTCTGGTAAATGGTGCGGTAAACATCGTGGATAATTTCGATGGTTTCAGGGGCGAAGTTCTCCCGGCGCAGACGGACGATGTTTATTCCCATATAGGTAAGGGGGTTGCGGCCTGCCATTATGAACGGGGGTACATCCTGGCTTACGCCCGATCCTCCCTGTATCATCACATAACCTCCTATGTGGCAGAACTGGTGTATAAGGACGCCGGCGCTTATTGTGGCGTAGTCGTCAACTACTACTTCGCCGCCCAGTTTAGTACTGTTCCCCAATATACAGGAGTTACCTATCACGCAGTCGTGTGCTATATGCAGGCTCTCCATCAGTAGGTTGTTACTGCCGACCACGGTCTTATTTTTCGATGCGGTACCGCGGTTAATGGTAACATTTTCACGTATATGGTTGTTATCGCCAATCTCGGCTGTGGTATCTTCACCTATGAACTTCAAATCCTGTGGGATGCCTCCAATTACCGCTCCTGAGTGAATATGGTTCCCATTGCCGATACGTGAGCCGTAAAGTACGTTCACATGGGGCATTAAAATATTGTCATCACCTATTACCACGTTCTTGTCAATAAAACAGAACGGGCCTATCTCTACGTTTCTGCCTATTTTTGCAGTTGGGTCAATATATGCTAACGGGCTTATCATTGGATTCTTTTCTTTTTTATAATTTGTACCATAAATTCCGATTCGGCCACAAGTTTGTCGGCTACAAAAGTGTATCCTTTGAGTGACAACATGCTGTGACGCACGGGAGCAGTCCTTACCACACGCATAAGCATGGTGTCACCCGGAACGACCGAGTGTCTGAAACGGGTATTGTCTATCTTGGCGAACAGAGCTTCGTATTCGCCGGGATTCGTAGTGTATTGCAGTGCAAGCATGCCTCCCAGCTGTGCCATGGCTTCGACGATGAGCACTCCGGGCATGATCGGATGCCCGGGGAAGTGTCCGAGGAAGAATATTTCGCTATTGGTAACATTCTTTACACCTTCGGCATAGAGGTCGGTCAATGTAATGACCTTGTCAAGCAGCAGCATGGGGAAACGGTGTGGCATGGTTGCCATTATCTGTTGCAGATTCATAACCGGAGCTACTGCCGGATTGTAGGCCGGCGCCTGAACATCATTCAGTTTGATGTTTTTACGCAGTATCCTGGCAAACTTATTGTTTATGGTATGTCCTGGACGGGTTGCTATAATGCGGCCCTTGATAGGTTTCCCCACAAGCGCCAGATCACCGATTATGTCGAGCAGCTTATGGCGTGCGGGTTCGTTGCAAAAGGTGAGCGGTTTATGCATTATGTAGCCGAGTTTGGTAGCATCCATCTTAGGAACGTCCATAACTTCACATATCTTGTCATATCGCTCTTGAGACATCTCCCTTTCGTAGATCACTATGGCATTGTCAAGGTCTCCGCCTTTGATCAGGCCGGCCGCAAGCAGAGGTTCTATCTCACGTACAAATACGAAAGTGCGGCTGGAAGCAATCTCGGTGGGGAAATCGCTCATATCATCGAGTGATGCGTACTGGTTGTCCAGTATCTTTGAGTCGTATGAAATCAGTACGTTGACGCTGAATGTGTCATCCGGCAGAAGGATGATGGATGAACCGGTCGATTCGTCGCGTACCTCAATCTTGGATTTGACGATATAATAGTCCTTGATTGCATCCAAATCCTTTATACCTACATGCTGTATGCTCTCCACATACTTTATTGAACTTCCATCCAGGATGGGGAATTCAGGTCCGTTGACATCAATGTGGCAATTGTCTATTCCTGCAGCGTAAAGCGCCGCAAGGGCATGTTCAACCGTGCTTACCTTGGTGTTCCCCTTGAACAGTACGGTGCCGCGTTGTGTCTCCCGAACGTTTTCGGCAACAGCCTCTATGATCGGCTGGCTGTCAAGGTCAATTCTCTGTATCTTATAGCCGTAGTCAGCAGGAGCAGGTTTGAATGTCACGGTCAATTCAAGACCGGTGTGAAGTCCCTTCCCACTTAATGAAAATTGCTCCTTTAATGTCTTTTGTTTATACATTTTAGATTACTCTTCCTGAGGTTTTGATTTCATTTCGTTAATCTCTTTCCGCAACTGCTCAAGTTCTTTGCTCATTTCAGGCAGTTTTCTGAATATGACCGATGACCTGAGGAAAGACTTGTAGTCAAATGCCGGATAACCCATTATGTTATGTCCCTCTTTTATGTTGCCGAGCACACCGGCTTTGGCACCCAGATTCACGCGGTTCCCCAGTGAAATGTGTCCTGAAATGCCGCTCTGCCCGCCTATCATGCACCATGAGCCGATTTTTGATGAACCGGCAATTCCTGTCTGGGCCGATATTACGGTATTTTCGCCAACCTCAACGTTATGTGCTACCTGTATAAGGTTGTCCAGCTTAACTCCTTTTTTGATAATGGTCCGTCCCATTGTAGAGCGGTCCACACATGTGTTGGCGCCTATCTCGACATCATCTTCCAGTTCCACAATCCCTATCTGCGGGATCTTTTCATATCCGGTAGGAGTGGGTGCGAATCCGAATCCGTCGGCACCTATCACACAACCGGCATGGAGAATGCAGTTGTTGCCTACCTTACAGCCGTGGTATATGGTAACGTTTGGGTAGATTATGCAGTTGTTGCCTATTGAGGCTCCTTCGCCTATGGTTACATGCGGATAGATGCGGGTATTGTCGCCAACAGTTACACCGTCCTCAATAACAACGAAAGGTCCTATGTAAACGTTCTTGCCTATCTCGGCTTTTTCTGATATGGACGCCGTTGAACTTATACCTGTTTTGACCGGTTTCATCGAAGTGTAGAGCGACATCAGTTTGGCAAGGCTCTCGTATGGGTCATTAACCCTGACCAGGGTAGCTTTGACCGGCTGTTCAGGTTTGAAATCCTTTGCGACCAAAACTATGCTTGCTTCGGTATTATAAAGGTAATGATTGTATTTTGGGTTTGAAAGGAAAGAGAGTGCACCTTGTGTCCCCTCTTCAATTTTTGCAAAAGTGTGGGCGGTAGCATTCTCATCGCCCTCAACGGTGCCGTTTAAAAACTCCGCTATCTGTTTTGCCGTGAACTTCATATTTAGGTTAATATAATCCTGCAAATATAAGGTTTTATTTTAAGAATAATGCCATTTCAGACTGCAGCTGTTGAGCCCTTTCGGATGCAACATTGGCGAAGTCTCTGCTCTTGTCAGCATAAATTATTGCACGACTGCTGTTTACTATAAGTCCGCAGCGATTGTTCATGCCGTATTTGCAAACCTCTGCAAGCGATCCCCCCTGTGCTCCTATACCGGGTACAAGCAGGAAACTGTCAGGCACTGTCCGGCGTATGTCAGCAAGCATATCGGCGCGGGTTGCCCCCACAACATACATCATGTTATCGGCGTTCCCGCCCCATTCAAGCGACTTTTTTAGTACGTTGCAAAACAGCGGCGTTCCCTCTTCGTCACGTATGTACTGGAAATCGTCGGCGCCCTTGTTGCTGGTTAAGACAAGCAGTATTACCCAGCCTCCTTCATAGCCGAGGAACGGAGTGACGCTATCCCTACCCATGTACGGGGCGACCGTAACCGCATCGGCCTTCATCTCACGGAAGAAACAGTCGGCGTACATCATCGAGGTATTGCCTATGTCGCCGCGTTTGGCATCGGCAATTATAAACTGATCGGGATAATGTTCGCGTATATAGTCAATGGTCCTGTAGAGTGACTGCAAGCCTTTGATACCGCCGCTCTCGTAGAAGGCAAGGTTCGGTTTGTAGGCAATACAGTATTTGGCGGTGGCATCAACTATAGCCCTGTTGAAAGCAAACACCGGATCGTCTTCAGAGAGAAGGTGTTCCGGTATCTTCTTGATATCGGTGTCAAGACCTACGCATAAAAAAGATTTCTTACGTAAAATATTGGTGTAAAGCTCTTCTCCAGTCATTTTTGGAATGCTTGCAGGGTTAAAAATTATATTTCAGCTTCTTTTATCCGTTCGGCGTTTTCGGCTATGGTGAGCAGCTTGATACACTCCTCTATATCGCCGTCCATAAATGCAGGCAGGTTGTAGGATGTGTAGTTGATCCGGTGGTCGGTTATACGTCCCTGCGGAAAGTTGTAGGTACGTATCTTAGCCGACCTGTCGCCTGTCGAGACCATCGTCTTACGGCGGGAGGCTATGTTGTCAATGTATTTCTGATGTTCACGATCAAAAATCATGGTACGCAGCCGCGAGAGGGCACGTTCCTTGTTCTTTGGCTGGTCACGGGTTTCGGTACATTCAATAAGGATCTCTTCGGTCACTCCCGTATTGGGATTTTTCCAGTTGTAGCGGAGACGCACCCCCGACTCAACCTTGTTTACGTTCTGACCGCCTGCACCGCCGCTGCGAAAGGTGTCCCATTTGATTTCGCCCTCGTTGATTTCGACTTCAAAGGCATCGGCTTCAGGGAGAACCGCTACTGTTGCCGCCGAGGTGTGTATGCGTCCCTGAGTCTCTGTCAGCGGCACCCGTTGTACCCGGTGTACGCCCGATTCATATTTCAGTGTTCCGTACACCTTTTCGCCCGTAACCGTGAAGATTATCTCCTTGAATCCGCCTGCTGTGCCCTCGGAGCATGATGACACGGCAGTTTTCCACCCTTTGGATTCACAGAAACGGGTGTACATGCGGAACAACTCGCCTGCAAAGAGGGCAGCTTCGTCGCCTCCCGTTCCTCCGCGTATCTCGACTATCACGTTTTTGTCATCCTGAGGATCCGATGGAAGGAGCATCTGCTTGATCTCCTCTTCAAGCTTTTGCAATCTTTCGGTCGCACTCTCCAGCTCTTCACGTGCCATCTGGCGCATCTCGGCATCGTTTTCCGACAGGAACTCGCGGGCTTCATCGGCAGTTTTCAGCAGGTCAACATACTCTTTGCGTGCATCCGAAATCTGTTTCAGATCGCGGTATTCACGGTTTAGCCTGACAAACCGTTTCATATCGGCTATAACGGCAGGGTCTGTTATTAGCAGACAGACCTCGCGGAATCTGGCCTCCAGATCGTTGAGTTTATCGAGCAGTCTATCGGTGGCTTCCATAAGTTATCTTCCGGCAGGGTTGTTGACTCTGGCTACGGGACCTCCCTCGTAGAAATTAATTATGTTGCGGCAGACATATTCGGCCATCTCATTCCGTACATCGTAGGTCTGTGTACCAATGTGCGGAGTGACTACCGCATTCTCACATGCAAGTATTTCGGGACTTACCTTGTCGCCGAACTCGAATACGTCCAGTCCGGCGCCCCAGATACGTTTCTCCTTAAGAGCCTCGGCAAGCGCCAACTCATCGACAATGGGTCCGCGTGCCGTGTTTATCAGAATGGCGGCGGGCTTCATCATGGCTATCTGCTCTCTGCCTATCATGTGATAGGTCTCTTCGGAATAGGGGACGTTGATTGATATAAAGTCCGATGTTCTTATGAGTTCGTCAAAACCGGTATATACGGCGTTGTACTTCTCTTCAATACGGGTGTCAAGCCGGTTCCGGTTGTGATAGATCACATTCATATTGCTTGCACATGCGCGACGTGCCAGAGCCTGTCCTATACGTCCCATGCCCAGTATGCCTAATGTTTTTCCTCCGAGTGAGAGACCCAGGTTTTCAAGAAGCGTCCAGTTGAGTGCATCGGGAGTACGCAAACGGCGGTCCACATCGGCTATGCGGCGTGCTACCGCCAGCATCAGTCCGAAGGCCAGGTCGGCAGTCGGTTCGATTACGGGATCCGGTGTATTGGTTACGGTTATTCCCAGCTCGGTAGCAACGGGAATATCTATGTTGTCAAATCCTACGGCATAGTTGCTGATAAGTTGAAGTCGCGGCAGTCCGCGCTCCATAAGCTTGCGGTCCACAGGGAAATTGAACATAGACTGTAAAACATCATATTCGGGAAGCATCTCATAAACCTCATCGTATGTAAATGACTCTTGCCCTTCGGGAGGGAATGTCACGTCATACCTCTTCTCAAGCTCCGAATAACCTGTACGAAACATGTTATATGTCACCAGAATTCGTCTCTTCATCTCTCTCTTCATCTATAAATCGGGGCAAAGATAATGATTTTACGCTTTTTTTCTTGCCAATTCAGTCAATGATATGGAAAGCAATTGCTATATTTGGGGCTATGAAACGAATACTTTTACTACTGACCACTTTTTGTGCTGTCATTTCCTGTTCGACAAGGTCGAATTCGGAAAAACTTGAGATCAATGATTTGGGTTATTTTGAGACAACCAGCGTGAACGTTTTGGTCTATTCAAACCAATATCATGGAATATTCTGCGATGAAAAAACCGCAGGAATCGAAATCGTTCAGGAGGGTGTACGTATATCCACCGGCGGTGGTGTACGCCTCATGAATACTCCCGAGCAGTGGGACATCTATGCTGATCTGACCCAGCGTACTGTCGATACTCTGGGTGGCGAGATCAGATGTCAGTTCAGATATCCGGACTACGATTTTGAGTATGGCATCAACGTCAAATCGGAGGGTAAGGGATTCCGAATGTCGGTAGTTCTGGATAAGCCTTTGCCATCGAAACTTGTAGGCAAGGCCGGACTTAACATGGAGTTCTTCCCCGCAACTTATTTCGGTAAAACTTATCTTGTGGATGGTCAATCCGAGATATTCCCCCGCTATCCGTCAAGCAACACTGAGATGCGTCCCGTTGAGGAGAAGATCACTCAATTCTACGGCCTGTCCACATTTGATGACCGCGGACGCGGCGAGTTCATAGTACCCGCACCCATATCAAAGGGGAACACACTGGTGCTGGCTCCCGAGGATAAGGCGCTGCGCGTTATGTTTCAGTCCGAGACCGAGCTCAACCTCTTTGACGGACGTAACCTGTCACAGAACGGAACATTTGTTGTGCGTTCGTTCCTGCCATCGGGCAAGACAGGTACTGTACTGGAGTGGTATGTTGAACCCACAACGGATTCCAAATGGATAAGAGAGCCTAATGTAGGTTTTTCACAGATAGGATATACTCCTGCCCAGAAGAAGGTTGCGGTAATCGAACTCGATCCCAACGATAAGGTGGCATCCAAAGCCAAAATCTTCAAGGTCAACGCCGACGGCAGCCACACGCTTGTTCTGCAGCCATCCGTCAAGGAGTGGGGAATCTTCTTTGACCGCTATAATTATGCACAGTGCGATTTCAGTGCGGTAAGAGAACCGGGAACCTATTTCATAGAGTATAAGGGGGTTAAAACCAACCCATTCCCGATTAACGTCAATGTCTATGAGGGCAAATGGCATAATACCATGGATGTCTGGCTTCCGGTACATATGGACCATATGCTCGTGAACGAGGCGTACCGTGTATGGCACGGCCGTTCACATATGGATGATGCCATACAGGCTCCCACCAATTACCAGCAGCACGACGGATACCGCATGGGTAACAGCACCAATACCAAATACAAACCTTACGAGCATATTCCGGGTCTGGCTGTCGGCGCCTGGTACGATGCCGGCGATTTCGATATTCAATCGGGAACGGTGATAGGTATGACAAGGCAGTTGGCCGAAGTATGGGATCTGCTTCGTCCGGAACGCGACCAGACCTTTATTGACCAGGAGACCCAGTTTGTAGATATTCACCGCCCCGACGGTATGCCCGATATCATTCAGCAGGTAGAGCATGGTGCTTTGAACCTCTGTGCTCAGATTGAGAATATAGGATTTATTGCAGGCGGTATCGTACAGGGAAATATGCACCAGTACCACCATCTGGGCGATGCGGTAACCATAACCGACGGCTATATCTACGATCCTTCACTCAAACCCTACGAGGTTCGTGATAACCGCTACTCGGGAACACTCGACGACCGTTTTGTATTTACCAATAACGGCGGTAATCCTATGGGTAACGTCAGTGTCTGTGGCGCTCTGGCTCATGCTGCCCGTGTACTGAAAGACTATAAGCCCGAAACTGCCGAGCGTTGCCGCAAGAACGCTCTCAAGCTGTGGAAAGAGATGGATGATTATCAGAGTCGCATGGAGAGCCGTACACAGGGCGCAGCATCCGGTCAAGGAGGAGGCCGTTATGGAGGAGGCGACAGATCGAGCGCCGCCGTTCAACTCTGGCTTCTTACGGGCGAGGAGAAGTACAAAGATATGTTCTTGCCCGGGGTGATGCGTCAAATCGAGGCTGCCAGAACTGCTCCCGAGGGGGCCGAAGATACCCGTACGGGTGGCGGCAGTGCAATGCGTGCACCCAGGGTCAACCTTACAATGGCTCTTTCGCTGATTCCTTATATGGACGAAGACTTCAAAGCCAAAGTCCGCGAGGTGGTTCCCGTATTTGTCGAGGATGCCATGCGCACAGCCAATTCCACGCCTTACGGAGTACCCGTGGCAGGAGGCACCTGGGGTGGCAGCGAGCGTGTGATCAGTTGGGCACAGAACAATTACTTGGTGTGGCGTTACTTCCCGGATCTTATCGATCCTGAGCTGGTGCTTTCGGGCCTCAACTTTATTTACGGATGCCATCCCTATTCGAATTTGTCGTTCGTAACGGCGGTGGGCGTGAATACCAAGAAGGTAGCTTACGGCAACAATCGTGCCGACCACACCTTTATACCGGGCGGTATAGTTCCCGGACTGGTATTGCTGCAACCCAACCTGCTTGAGAATAAGGACGATTATCCATTCCTCTGGGGTCAGAATGAGTGTTGTACCCGTTCGGTACCGTCATACGTGACACTCTCAATCGGCGCCGAGGAGATTGCGGCCGCACTGAACAAATAATGTTTGATGTTATAACATAAAATCCTAACTTTGGCATATCAGTCACATCGCAGGCTGATATGCCTTTTTTTTAAGGAACAACCAATTATTTAAAATACAATATGACAATTAAAGACTTACAGCCCAAAATCGTTTGGGACAACTTTTATGGGATTACGCGTCAACCGCGTCCGTCCAAACATGAGGAGAAGATCCGCAAATGGCTTTTGGACTGGGCTGAAGAGCGTAAAATTGAGGCTTTTACCGATGATACGGGTAATGTGATAATGCGAAAGCCTGCCACTCCCGGTATGGAGAATCTGAAAGGTGTGATAATGCAGGGCCACATGGACATGGTGCCCCAGAAGAATGCCGATGTCAAACATGATTTCGTAAATGACCCTATCGAGACAGAGGTTGTCGGCGACTGGCTTAAGGCTAAGGGTACCACTCTTGGAGCCGATAACGGTCTGGGACTGGCATTGGCCATGTCGATACTTGAATCAAAAGAGATAAAGCATGGTCCGCTGGAGCTTCTCATCACATACGACGAGGAGACCGGAATGGCCGGAGCCTTTGCACTCAAGCCGGGGGTCCTTAAGGGTGAGATACTTATCAATCTCGATTCCGAGAGTGAGGGAGAGTTGTATGTGGGCTGTGCAGGCGGTCTGGATGCATCGGCCGCAGCATCGTACAAACGTAAACCGGAGCCTGAAGGCTGGCTCTGTTATAACCTGACTGTGAAGGGATTTACGGGCGGGCATTCAGGAATGGATATAGTTCTCTACCGCGCCAACGCCAATAAGGTGGCTGCCCGCATCCTTTACCTGCTACTTACAAAGGCAGATGTCAAGCTCATTGACCTGGAGGGCGGAACACTTCGTAACGCCATACCGCGCGAATGTTTCGCAACCGTCTATGTTGCGCCTGACAAACTCGATATAGCCAAAAAGGTGGTAGCCGATGCGTTTGCCGAAGTCAAAGCAGAATATGCCGTCACCGACCCTGACTGCAATTATCTGTTTGAGCCCTACAAGTGCGCCGAGGGCGAAACCTGCGACCCGGATGAATGTCCGTATGTTGAGGAAGAGTCCGCACTTCGCTTTATACAGGCCATATTAGCCTGTCCTGACGGCGTTGAGCGCATGAGCGATCAGATGCCGGGACTGGTGGAGACATCGAACAATATGGCTATGGTCAAGATCTATAAGGGTGAGTTTTACGTAAAGAGCCTGTTACGCAGCTCTGTTGACAGTGCCAAGGAGCTTCTTGCGCTCAAGCTGAGGAGCGTATTTGAGCTTGCCCTCTGCCGTGTTGAATTTGGCGGCGGCTATTCCGGCTGGGCTCCTGACATGGCATCGCCCATACTGCATGTGATGAAAAGCGAGTACAAACGGATGTTCGGTACCGAACCTAAGGTGTCGGCTATCCACGCCGGACTGGAATGCGGCATACTGAGCGGTGCCTATCCTCACTGGGATATGGTCTCGGTAGGTCCCACAATACTGAGTCCTCACTCGCCCGACGAGCGGTGCCATATTCCATCGGTTCAGAAGGTTTGGGATTATCTGCAGGCTGTTCTTGCAGCGATCCCGGCTAAATAAAGAGAGAATTCAACAGGGCTGTGATCAGTACTTGAATTCTCCGAATTCGCTCCTGATGGTAAGATGCGTGCGGTCAGAAGACTCAACGCGTCCTACTATACGGGCATCAATATCGAACGAGCGGCTTATATCCATCACCTGCTGTGCATACTCTTCGGGCAGATATATCTCGAAACGGTGACCGCAATTGAAGACCTTGTACATCTCTGACCAATCGGTATTGCTCTGCTCCTGAATGGTGCGGAACAGCGGAGGGATGGGGAACATATTGTCCTTTATCACATGGACATTCTCCACAAAGTGCAGGATCTTGGTCTGTGCACCGCCTGAGCAGTGTATCATACCATGAATCTTACTGCGCAGCAGGTCAATCACCTTTTTTACCACGGGAGCATATGTGCGGGTAGGCGAGAGGACCAGACGACCGGCATCAAGGGGTGTGTCCGGAATCTTATCGGTCAGTTTCAGACTGCCTGAATAGACAAGCTCATCGGGGACGTCGTGGTCGTATGTTTCGGGATATTTTTTGGCTATGTACTTGCCGAATACATCGTGACGTGCGCTGGTCAGTCCGTTGCTGCCCATACCGCCGTTGTACTCTTTCTCATAGGCGGCCTGTCCGAACGAAGCAAGTCCTACAATGACATCGCCGGGGCGGATGTTGGCATTGTCTATAACTTCACTCCGCTTCATGCGGCAGGTCACGGTGCTGTCCACTATTATGGTACGTACCAGATCGCCCACATCGGCTGTCTCACCGCCTGCGGCGTATGCACCCACGCCCATCTCCCGCAGTTCGGCAAGCAGTTCGTCAGTTCCGTTGATTATTGCGCTGATCACGCTGCCGGGGATAAGGTTCTTGTTGCGGCCTATTGTAGAGCTTACCAAAATATTATCCACGGCGCCTACGCATATCAGGTCATCAATGTTCATGATGAGGGCATCCTGAGCTATACCTTTCCAGACGGAGAGGTCGCCTGTCTCCTTCCAGTATGCGTAGGCAAGCGATGACTTGGTGCCGGCGCCGTCGGCATGCATTATGTTGCAGTATTCAGGGTCATTACCCAGAATGTCGGGTATGATCTTGCAGAAAGCCTTGGGATAGAGCCCCTTGTCTATGTTCTTGATAGCGTTATGAACATCCTCTTTCGATGCCGACACGCCACGCAACATATAACGTTCGTTTTTCATCGGAATTTGACTTTACGGAGCTTTAGAATTCAACTGTCGGAGCTTTACCGGCACCCTCTTCGGCTTCGAAGTAGGGCTTCTTCTCAAAGTTGCGCATGTTGGCAATGAAGCTCTGCGGGAATTTACGTACGTAGGTGTTGAATTTCGAAGCTGCTTCGTTGAAGTTACGGCGCTCCACGGCAATACGGTTTTCAGTGCCTTCAAGCTGTGACTGCAACTCCAGAAAATTCTGATTTGCTTTCAGGTCGGGGTAGGACTCGCTTATGGCTATCAGACGGCCGAGTGCGCTGCCTACATCGTTTTGAGCCTGTTGGTACTCTCTAAGCTGTTCGGCAGTCATATTGGCAGGATCAACCGTTATGCCGGTTGCCTTGGCACGGGCGTTTACCACAGCCTCGAAAGTGGAGGTCTCGTGTTGGGCATATCCTTTTACGGTGTTGACCAGATTGGGAATGAGGTCTGCACGGCGCTGATAAACGTTTTCCACGTTAGACCAGGCCTTACTTACACTCTCTTCCATGGCTACCATGTTGTTGTTTACGCTGATACCCCAGAGAATTAAAACCGCTACGACAGCGATCAAGATCCAAATACTCTTCTTTTTCATTTTTATTGATTTATTTAATTATTGTTCTTATGTAATTACTCTCTACTGTTCTTCTATGTTGTTCTGTACTGTTCTTAAATAATCTTCTCCATATTCTTCCTATATATCGGTTTCTCTCGACTGTACCTCTGCTTTTTCTCTATCGTTCCTTATTGCAATAATCAGAAACGTGATCCGGCGCCGCCTCCGCCAAAGCGTCCGCCTCCGTAGCTCCCTCCGGAAAAGCCTCTGCCTCCGGAAAAACCGCCTCCGAATCCGCCTCCTATATGTGGTCCGCGGGTGTTACTGCCCGTAGAATAATAGGACTTGCGGGTACGCTCCACTATATGGTGGCAATTTGTACATTTTAAAGTGACCAACTCTTCCTTTACTCCATTCTTCTTGGATATGGTAGTTGCTGAAATCTGCTTTAGGGTTATTTTCCCGCAACGCGGACACTTGCGGCTTTTACGGCCGGACACTATTGCTAATGTCATGACAAGTAAAAACAGTCCGAATCCTACAATAAGAATTACAACCCCGAGTTTTTCACTCTTATTCTCGCCGACAGGGCCTCTGTATTCGCCGCTCATCAGCGTCTCCTTCAACACTTCGGCTCCGGCAACCATCCCTTCATCCCAACGCTCATTTGAGAAATGTGAATTCATGTGGTTTGTCTGGATGCGTTTACATATGGCATCGGGCAATATCCCTTCAATGCCATAACCGGTAACAAACTGTATGCATCGCTCTCCTGTACAAAGCAGGATAACCAGACCATTGTCATTTTCAGATTTTCCAACGCCGCTCTCTTCACCCAGCTTTATAGCGAATTCGAAGCAGTCATCGGGTTCAATCTCGGAAAGGACGGCCACCAGAGTCTGTATGCCGGTGCTGTCCTCAACGGCACGGAATATGGCATCAATACGGCTGACAGCCTCCTGTGAAAGAATGTTGTCGGGATTTGATACATATCGGTTGCGATCTTGCAGATGTACCAAAGGTACGGATGCAGGAGTATAGACTCTAGCTTGTGTAACGGTTAAAAATGCAATTGCCAATAGTGTCAGGCAGAATCGTTTCATATTAATGTTTTTATGATATCTCATTATCGGGTCAATCGGGTTTGTTCCATATTTCCCAGGCAGCTTGGGCCTGCAGTCTGAGCATATCACCGCCGCCTTTCACTGTAGCTCCACGCAGAATGCCCTTCTTCATAAAGAGGGTTTCGGCCGGGTTAGCAATTACGTCATACAGCAGGTGTTTATCTGTCAGGAAGGCGTAGGGAAAATCGGGGCATTTGTCAACATCAGGCCACATTCCAACCGGTGTACAGTTTACAATCAGCGTATGATCTTCAATAATCGAAGGGGAGAGTTCATAATATCTCAGCATATCGAATGTAGGCTTACGCGACACGAACGAGCTTTCAATCATCATCCGGTTTAGTGCATATTTGACGGCTTTTGAGACGCCTCCGCTGCCCAAAATCAACGCTTTTTTATGCCCTTCGGCAAGAGTTTCGATTGAACGCGCAAACCCAATCCAATCCGTGTTATAACCAATAAGTTTTGTTTTTTCGTCTTTTCGGATTACTTTAACCGCATTGACTGCTCCAATTATGCGGGCTGTCTCATCAACACTATCCAGAAGCGGTATGATATCCTGCTTGTAGGGTATGGTAACACTGAAACCGCACAGTTTGGGATTGTTTGCAATCAAGCCATTCAATTGTGACAGATCGTCCAACTCGAAATTCTCGTAATAGGCGCTGATATGTTGCTCGCCGAACCTTTTGTTGAAGAGCGCTTTAGATTCGGAATGTCCCAGCGGCTTACCTATCAGTCCGAACATTCTGTCATACGCCGCCGGTTTGAAAGTATCTTTCGGCGCAGTTTTTTTCAATCCCGACCGTTTCGGTTCAAACTTATCAGGTACGGGACGGAGCGTTGCAGCAGTGGTTTCTTCCTCTGACAACGGTTTCTGTTCATTTCGAACTGCCGAGTCTGCCGAGTCTGCCGAGCTTGACAGGTCATAGGAATCATCTGAATCTGCTGAATCGTATGAATCCTTACTCGCACCATCCCTGTCGGGCAGAGTGGGATCGTGGGGATTTTTTAGGACTTGATTAACAACCCTAAACATTATCAAGGCTATAAATGCAAGAAATAAAATTGTAAATATCATCGGTTCTCAAGCCAGTCGTTTACATTCTTTTCAATACGGGAAGCCAGGTCTGTGCCACTCTCTCTCACGAACTTTTCGCCTATTATATGTTCGTAAAGTTCAATGTAACGGTCCGATACGCTCTCTACGTAAGCATCGGTAAACTCGGGCATGACCTGCCCGGGCCGGTTCATAAAGTTTTGCTTAATGAGCCATTGACGCACAAACTCTTTGGAAAGCTGTTTCTGAGGCTCACCCTTTTCAAACTTTTCCCTATATCCGTCAGCATAGAAATAGCGGGAACTGTCGGGGGTGTGGATCTCGTCAATCAGATAGACTTTGCCGTCACGCTTTCCGAACTCATATTTGGTATCAACCAAAATCAGACCTTTTTCGGCAGCCATTTCGGTGCCGCGTTTGAAAAGTCCGCGGGTGTATTTCTCCATCAGTGCATAGTCCTCTTTGCCGACCAGTCCCTGAGCAATGATCTCTTCCCTGCTTATGTTCTCGTCATGTCCCTCCTCGGCTTTTGTGCTGGGGGTTATAATCGGTTCGGGGAACTTCTGGTTCTCACGCATACCGTCCGGAAGTATATTGCCGCACAGATTGCGGCATCCTGCACTGTAATCACGCCACGCCGAACCGGTCAGATAACCGCGGATAACCATCTCTACACGAAATCCTTCGCATTTAAGTCCGACCATTACCATGGGGTCGGGTGTGGCCAGTTTCCAGTTGGGACAGATATCGGCGGTGGCATCCAGAAATTTTGAGGCGATTTGATTAAGCACCTGCCCTTTAAAAGGAATGCCTTTGGGAAGTATAATGTCAAATGCCGATATGCGGTCAGTGGCCACCATAACCAACAGGTCGTCATCAATATTGTAAACATCACGTACTTTGCCGTGATAGACGCTTTTCTGTCCTTTGAACCGGAAATCAGTCCTTGTCAATGCTCTGTTCATAGTTATCCTGTTTAATATCTGTTCTTTTGGGTTTATGTATCTGTTCATAGCGGTCATACGCATCGACAATGCGCGTAACCAGTTTATGGCGGACAATATCTTTTTTGGTCATCTTTATGACACTTATTCCTTCAACGCCGTCAAGTATTTTAAGCGCTTCTACCAGACCTGAAGTTTTTGTGGGAGGCAGGTCAATCTGGGTCAAGTCTCCCGTCACTATCATTTTAGTGTTCCAGCCCATACGTGTAAGGAACATTTTGATCTGTTGCGGGGTTGTGTTCTGGGCCTCATCTAAAATTACCACGGCATCGTTCAGGGTGCGTCCGCGCATAAATGCCAGCGGAGCTATCTGTATGATGTTCAAGTCCATATACTCTTTGAGCTTGGCGGTGGGGATCATATCCTGCAGAGCATCGTAGAGCGGCTGCAGGAACGGGTCAATCTTTTCTCTCATGTCACCCGGCAGGAATCCCAGCTTTTCGCCGGCCTCTACGGCAGGGCGGCAGAGCACAATACGCTTAACCTCCTTGCTTTTGAGTGCACGTACAGCCAGTGCGATTGCCGTATAAGTCTTGCCTGAACCGGCCGGACCTATTGCAAACAGCATATCATGAAGGGCATATTCGGCAACCAGTTTTTTCTGGTTCTCCGAGCGGGGTAAAATGGGACGACCGGTCACTCCGAACAGGATCACTTCCGAATTCTGCTTTGTTGAAGGTTCACGTCCGTTCACTATATCAATGACAACCTCTTCCTCAAGCGTGTTGAATTTGGAACAGTAATTTTCCATCTTGAGCACAGCTTGTTCAAAACGTATCATTTCGCTTTCGTCACCTATAAACCGTAATACATTACCGCGTGCAACAATCTTCAACTTAGGATATAGTGATTTGAGCAAATGTAAGTTGATGTTATTTACACCGTAAAACAGTACAGGATCAACATCTTCAAGTACAATATGCTTTTCTATCATACCTTTTGTCGCTTTCATTTAGTAAATGTGACCAATGTTTGACATGAACAGCTTGACCGATATTGCCAGCAATATGATCCCGAAGAATTTCCTCAGGACGTAGATGAATACCGGCCCCAAGGCCTTTTCGATACGGTCAATAGAATTGAGCACCACATAGATAACTATTACGTTTAGGAAAAGCGCTATCATAATGCTGGTAGTGCTATACTCTGCCTTCAGAGAAAGCAGTGTGGTGAATGAGCCGGGACCCACTATCAGCGGGAAGACCAGCGGCACGATGGATGAAGCACCCTTGGGAGTGGAATCATGCCTGAATATGGTTATATCAAAAATCATTTCAAAGCCTATGGCAAGAACTACTATAGAACCGGCTACGGCGAACGACTCTACATCAACGCCGAACAGAGCCAATACGCCGTCTCCAAGAAAATAGATGATAACAAGCAGTGCCCACGAGATGGTTGAAACCTTCAGCGCCGGAACCTTGCCGGTCTTGCGCTGAAGGTTAATGATTATGGGGATAGCACCTATTATGTCAAGTATGGCGAAAAGAACTACGAACGCTCCGGCTATCTCTTTGAAATTTATCTCCATTTTGTCTTTTTATTCAATTGTTGTTACAGGTCGTATGGGGAGACCGTTGTAACGGTCTTTAATTGTGTTCAGTACAGATACGCTTTCACCGCTCTGGTTGTCCAGCCAGAGGATTTTTGCACAGGTGTGGTCCTTACCGTCAACGGTCGATGTCCAATAGAAGCCGTAATTGCCTTCAAACATGAGTTTCTCGTAATCCATACACCCCGCAGCCGAAATGAATATGCTGTTCTCTTCATACCCTTTCCTTGTACTCGTGAATTTAAATCCGTAAACTCCATTCAGTTTACACCAGACTCTTTCGGTACATGCAATCAGATCCTTGAAGTCCTTATGTGTAGGTATTCGCCAGTTACCTCCAAGAAGTACTCTGGCGGCATCATCTTCGGCTTCAAGTTCGGTCTTGCCGTCATAATGGACCCCATCTGCAATGGGGACGTACTTGAGCATCACATTCTTACTGTCAGGGTCATCGAAAACGTAATTTCTTTCAGTATATTCGGTCTTTACCGATGTCTCGCCCCATGCAAAAAAACTTCCGGTCTTTTCGGGACTGTCGGCTCCCAGATTACATTTTGCCCACAGGGTGCCAAAAGGAATACCCAGATCAACAACCTGACGGGTCTTGCCATCGGCACATGGAATCTCTATTATGCCCTTTTCAAGGTCGCTCATGGGTATGGCATCTTTGTCTTCGTTTTTGCATCCGGACAGTGACAACGCCATAACCAATGCGGCCGCCAAATAATAATTAACTGTTTTCATTTCGTTGGTTATCAATTAGTCTTTTCAATGCATTTCATTCTATGCAAAGATAATGATTATTTATATGCTGTGTACATGCGACACACTCCAAACATAAACTGTTTGTGACGTATGTTGTTGAAACCTGTCCTGTTCAACATTGGCATAAATTCAAGGGGTAAGGGGAATTTCAGGATTGACTTGGGAAGATAGAGAAAAGCCTCCTTGTTGCCGGTCATGCAGGCTCCCATTTCAGGCAGGATTTTAAAGGAATAAAATTTGTAGAAAGCAAAAATGAGCCTGTTTTTGGGGTAGGAGAGTTCGAGTATCACCAGCTTACCCCCCTTCTTTAGCACACGGTACATCTCGGAAAGAGATTTAGCCCTGTCTTCGAAATTGCGTATCCCAAAAGCCACACAGACGCGGTCAAACGTGCTGTCGGGAAACGGCATATTCTCGGCCTCGGCGGTGAGCAGATCAATCGGCATACCCCGGCTTTTCTTGCGGCCTGCCTCAAGCATGCCTTCCGATATGTCGATACCTGTTATATGTGAGCCTTGGGCAGCTTTTTCGGCTATTGCGATGGCAAAATCGGCTGTGCCGGTCGCAACGTCAAGGATCCGTAAGGGACGGGCTTCGTCGGCTATCTCACGAACGGCCCTGCGGCGCCAGCGACTGTCGGCTCCGAACGATGACTTATGGTTGAAACTGTCATATTCCGGTGCAATGTCATCGAACATATTACGTATCTCTTCTTTTTCTTTCTGCGGCATAGGCTGTTATTGTAATATGAAACCTGCTCCTGCAAGCAGAGCCAGCAAAAAGGTTGACATGACAAGCAGCGGAAGCATCGGGTCAAGCTCCTTGCCGGAGAATTTCCATACACCTGTCAGATGTATGATATAGAGAGGCAGCGTAATAACATACAGGTAGGGCAGAAGGCCTGTCGAATTGAAGAACGTAAATATGAGCATCAGAGACCAGCCAAGCACAATAAGCAGTGTATGATATATCTTTGCACGGCGCTCGCCCAGTTTTAACGGTATTGTCACCCGTGAATCCGCATCGGATTCCATATCCCGAATGTTGTTTACGTTAAGAACCCCTACGCTGAAAAATCCGATGGCAGTCCCGGGCATAAGTATGCTCCAGTTAAAGCTGTGCGACGCCACGAAGTAGCTGCCCATGACCGATACGAGACCGAAAAAGATGAATACGAACAGGTCGCCAAGCCCTTTGTATCCGTAGGGACGGTTTCCCAGAGTATAATTCATGGCCGCCCAGATTGCAAAGCCGCCCAGTATGATAAGTATCTGGGATTCAATCCTGAAAACGGTACCGAATGACGCCCTTATCATGCCTAGTCCAAGGATACAGCATACCAGCATCATTATCCTTATGCAACTGCGCATCTGATCGGTTGTCAAGCCGCCTTCGCCAAGACTGTACACAGGACCTTCACGCTTATCGCTGTCAACCCCGCTCAGCCAGTCGCCAAGCTCGTTGGACATATTGGATAGTATTTGCAGTGAAATGGTGGTCAGTATGATAAGAACTATTGTGTACCAGGGCACTGTATAATCGGCGCATGCAAGCATAATTCCCAGTACGACGCCTGCCGTTGAGAGGGGCAGGGTGCGCAGTCGCATGGAGCGTACAACAGCTTTTGCAGTCATTCTGATTTTTTTTTGCAAAGATAACGCAAATGTAAAAAAAAGAAAACCTCCGAAAGCTTTGTAATAAGAGCAATTTCGGAGGTCTCTTTGAGGTACCTGGCGGATTCGAACCGCCGTTCTCGGTTTTGCAGACCGATACCTAGCCGCTCGGTCAAGGTACCAACTGCAACAACTTACGAGTTGCGGCTGCAAAGATAACCATTTTTTTTCAGACTCAGAGCCATTTCCAGGTAATTTTCTGATTAAAGATTACCTTTCAGACCAGGGCTGTCTCCCTGTTTAGGACAATAAAGAGAGTTTATGGAAGCAACCCCGACAAATCAAATTCATATAAATCTTCTGTGGGAGTTAATCCGTACAATTTTTTATGTTTCTCGTCATATCCTATGTTGCTGCTCATTACCCTATCTATCTTGAAACTTTTTA